>OCLB01000001.1_pt1 | contig 119397 bp, 116 predicted proteins | sample 1495901 | NCBI WGS metagenome assembly OCLB01 (sample SAMN03418273, study PRJEB22391) | human gut metagenome | biome: human-gut; feature: organic feature; material: feces | host: Homo sapiens | place: Tanzania | collected 2013-01
GAGCGTCAGCTTGTCCACCGTCCGGAAAACCGGTGACGGAAAACCCACACATGGAAAATCCCGTTGTGGTCAAAGCTCTTCCCTCTGCCTCGTTTTCAACAATTCCCACACGTCAGCCATTCGCTCTTTCAGCTCGGTAACGTCGGCATCGTAGAAATGCCCGGTGCTGTTAATGCGGCGGCAGACGTGGTTGATGTTCGAGGCAACACGGCTGACGGCAGCAGCCAGCTTTTTCTGCTCGGTGTAATCGACCTTGATGATGTACCCGTCAATCAGCATTTTCCGGGCATACTCGACCTTGATGATGTAGCCGTCGATCAGCATTTTTCGGGCATACGCGCCGAAGTTGCGGGTGCAGAGCTGGTTCATCTTGTGGTGGATCAGGCTCAATTCCTGCTCATTCAGGCAGATTTCTTTGCGGATGGATCGTGTGCGGTCTGGCATATCAAATAACTCCTTTCACTTTATAACGGACACCTTTTTGCCGTTTGTTGAGTATGGCGGCAAAATTTTTTCCTTTCACTTTACAACGGACATTTCTTCATCTAAACGCAGGTATCGAAACGAAAGATTTTCAAAAAAATTTGCGCCCCTGCTTTTGCGAAAGCGGGAGCGCGTTGTATCTGCGGATATGAGATTTGGGAGAGTAGCAAGCACATCCGGTGTCCGTACACACCGGAAAAATGAGCGGTTCAGCTTTGCAGCCGATACGCCCATTTTGGTTTTTGGGGAAGCCCCAAACCCTTGATTTTTGAGTTGAAAATACTTCCTGAACTTTTCAGAAAGCCCTTGCTTTTATTCGCTTTAACGATTATAATTATACTGTGACTTTATAAGCAGACGCAGGAATGAACTGCAACAGGAGCGCCGATTATGAAATACTTATCCATCGCGCAAACCGCCGAATGCTGGGGTATCTCCACCCGCCGTATTCAGATTTTGTGCGGCGAGGGGCGTGTCCCCGGTGCTATCCGCATTGGCACAGTCTGGGGGATCCCAGAGGACGCAGCGAAGCCGGCGGACGCGAGAATCAAGAACGGGAAGTATACCAAGAAGTCTGCCGAAAATGAAAAATGAGCCGCATCATATCAGCGACTCTAATTCGAAATAATGGGGTCTATTCCATCTCATGGGTGCGAATGAGCGCACTGACCCCTTGTCACGGATCTGCCTAAATTGTCGATTCGACAGATTATAGCAGAGTTCTACAAAGGAGCAACAATTATGAATAAACAACAGCTTGCCAATAAAATCTGGGAATCTGCAAACAAAATGCGATCCAAGATTGAGGCTAACGAATATAAAGACTACATTCTTGGTTTCATCTTCTATAAGTTTCTCTCTGACAAAGAAGTAGATTTTCTAAAAAAGGACGGATATGAAGAAGCTGACCTTCAGGAACATGTAAATGAGAACAACGAGGATCTTGTTGATTATTGTCAGCAGCAACTGGGCTATTTCATCGCCTATGATAATCTTTTCTCGACATGGCTGGATAAGGGAAATAGCTTTACTGTTGACAATGTGAGAACTGCTCTTTCTGCATTCAATCGCTTGATCAGTGATACGCAGAAAAAGGTGTTCAGCAAAATTTTTAATACACTGGAAACTGGTCTGAGCAAACTTGGTGACAGCACCAGCAATCAGACAAAGGCTATCCGCGATTTGATTCAGCTGATTAAGGATATTCCCACCGACGGCAGGCAGGACTATGACGTTTTAGGCTTTATTTACGAATATTTGATCAGCAATTTTGCTGCAAATGCCGGAAAGAAGGCCGGTGAGTTCTATACACCTCATGAAGTGTCTCAGCTTATGTCTGAGATTGTCGCAAACCACTTGAAGGATCGCGAGAAAATCGAAATATATGACCCTACGAGCGGTTCCGGCTCTCTTCTGATCACCATAGGCAAGAGTGCAGCCAAGTACCTGAAGAACAAAGACGGCATCATGTACTATGCGCAGGAGTTGAAGGAAAACACATACAATCTGACCCGCATGAATCTTGTTATGCGCGGCATCAATCCAGCCAATATCTTCACTCGCTGTGGCGATACATTGGAGCAGGACTGGCCTATGTACGATGATGTCACTCAGACGTATAACCCATTGTATCTGGATGCTGTGGTTTCCAACCCACCGTATTCACAGCACTGGGATCCGTCTCACAGGGAAACCGATCCCCGCTATCGCTATGGCATGGCACCAAAAGGAAAAGCTGACTATGCCTTCCTGCTTCATGACCTGTACCATGTAAAACCGGACGGTATTATGACCATCGTCCTCCCTCATGGTGTTCTGTTCCGTGATGATGCTGTTGGAGGCGCTGATGGACTGGGTGAAGGCGAGGGACGTATTCGCCGAAATCTGATCGAAAATAACAACATCGAAGCAATTATCGGACTGCCCGCAAATATTTTCTATGGCACGGGTATTCCCACCATCATTATGGTTTTACGGCAAAAACGTGAAGCTTCTGATGTGCTTTTTATCGACGCTTCCAAGGGATTCACCAAAGTTGGTAAGACCAACAAACTAATGGCATCGGACATCAAGAGAATTGTGGACGCTATTGCCGCCCGCCCCGAGAGTATTGAAAAGTTTGCCCGACTGGTCTCCAAGGAAGAGATTCGCCGCAATGGATATAACCTGAATATTCCCCGTTATATCGATTCTTCCGAAGCGGCGGAAACTTGGGATATTTACGCCACCATGTTTGGCGGCATTCCCAACCATGAAATTGACCTTCTGGAACAGTATTGGACTGCGTTCCCTCAGCTGAGAAGTGTTCTGTTTGCCGCCGATGAAACCCCGTATTCAAGATTGGCAGTTGAAAACATCAAAGAAGCTATCGAAGGCAGTGCCGATGTACAAGCGTTCGTTGCAGCACATCAGTCAGCGTTCGCAGATTTTGATACATATTTGGACGGCGAACTGATCGGAAAAATGATGGCTCTGAATGTCTCCAAGGCTGAGAATACTATTACGCAGAATATCTTTGGCCGTGTTGCACCGCTTCCCCTGATCGACAAGTATCAGGCGTATCAACTGTTGGATGACAAGTGGAATATAATTTCCACCGATCTTGAAATTATCCAGACAGAGGGTTTTGCTGCCACAAAGCAGGTCGACCCGAATATGGTCATCAAAAAGAAAGACAATAAGGAAGAAGAAATACAGAACGGCTGGGTAGGCCATGTCATTCCCTTTGATTTGGTGCAGACTACACTTCTTAGGGAAGATTATGATGCGCTCAAGGCAAAGGAAGCCAGACTGGATGAAATTTCTGCCGAATTAGCAGAGATCATAGATTCCATTGACGAGGGTGACCGCGGAGAGTTTCTGAATGATGACAATACTGCATTTGTCTCCAAAGAGTTTGCAGCAAAACTTGCGGAAATCTATGCAGATATCTCTTCCCCGGAATTGCTTGGTTTGCAGGGATATGCTGCATTGATAGATGCCAAAGCCAGAAAGGCGACGAAACTGCAATATATCTTTGAGCATAAGGAAGTGAACTGGGCGTTTGTAGACGGAAATGCCCCGTATACCAAGGGCAAAGTCGCGGCTTATATGAAAACGCTGCGCGAGGCATATTCCTTCCCGGAAGATTCCTTTGAGGCGAAGATGCTCTGTGCTGATAAGCTGATGACGGAAGAAAAAGCCGTCAAAAAGGATGTCAAGGAAAAAACCTATGCGCTCCACATGAAAACCAAAGAAACCATCGAAGGACTGTCCGATGAACAGGCCCTTGAGTTGCTGCACCTGAAATGGATTGTTCCGCTGTGCGCATCTCTCCGTGCCATGCCGGATGCAATCATTGACACACTGGAAAAGGCGGCACAGGCGTTGGCGGATAAGTATGCCATGACCTATTTGGAATTGGATGAGCAGATTCAAAAATCCGAGCAAGTGCTTTCTTCCATGATGGATGACTTGACCGGCAGTGAGTACGACATGAAGGGATTGGCAGAGTTCAAAGCTCTGTTGAAGGGTGATGCAAATGAGTAAAACCGAAATGCCTTCCATTCGTTTTCGCGGCTTTGGTGACGCTTGGGAACAGCGTAAGCTGGGTGATGTAGTCAAAGAAATAACTCGTAATGACCCCGAATCGGAAGCACCCATAATGATGATTACGGCAAACAATGGCTTCATTGAGCAATCTGAAAGATATGCTTTTAATAACGCCGGAGAAAGTTTGAAAAAGTATATTCTTCTCAAAAAAGGTGAGCTTGCGTACAATCACGGGGCTTCCAAGTTGCGTCCATACGGTTCTTGTTTTGCATTGACAACAGCAGAAAATGCCCGTATCCCATTTGTTTATCACTGCTTTTCTGCTGAAAATCAAAATGCGGAGTTTATGTCAATAGAGTTAAATGGTGCTGAGATTGAAAACCAACTTCGCAAGATTGTATCATCCGGTGCAAGAATGGACGGCTTGCTAAACATCTCGTTTGATGAATACACTTCCGTGTCAGTCTTATTGCCCGGTACTGAGGAACAAGACCGTATAGCCGACTTTTTTCGCCATCTTGACAACCTTATCACCTTTCATCAGCGTAAGTTTGAAAAGTTGACGAATGTCAAAAAATCGATTCTTGAAAAAATGTTCCCTCGAAATGGCAGCAGTTACCCCGAAATTCGCTTTAAGGGATTTACTGACCCTTGGGAACAGCGTAAGGCTATTGACATAGCTGACTACTCGAAGGGAAAGGGCTACTCAAAAGGCGATCTGATTGATGTCGGAACCCCAATTATTCTGTATGGCAGACTTTACACCAAGTATCAGTTTGCAATCAGTGAAGTGGACACTTTTACGGTTCCCCGAAATGGTACGGTTTACAGTCAAGGAAACGAAGTTATAGTTCCGGCATCAGGGGAAACTGCTGAGGACATTGCACGAGCATCAGCCGTTGAAAAATCAGGGGTTTTGCTGGGTGGCGACCTTAATATCCTCAGACCATTTGATTTTATAAACCCATTGTTTTTAGCTCTTGCTATCTCCAATGGAGAGCCGCAAAAGGAGCTTGCTAAAAAGGCACAAGGAAAGTCTGTCGTTCATATCCATAACACTGATATTCAAGAGGTGACGATAGCTTATCCTTCAAAAACAGAGCAAGACCGAATTGTCAGCGTTTTTCGCCAACTCGACAACCTTATTACCCTTCAGCAGCGTGAGTTGGAAAAGCTCCAAAGCATCAAAAAAGCACTGCTTGAAAAAATGTTTGTCTGATACAGGAGGCAAGCTATGGTATTTGAACAGGAAGCCGCCTTTGAAACGGCGCTCATTAATTTACTGACAGAAAAATACGGGTGGGAGCCGGAAATTCTGCGCTATAAAACGGAAGAAGATCTGATCCAAAACTGGAAACAGATCCTCTTTGAAAACAACCGGGATGTGGACCGGCTGAACGATGTTCCGCTGACCGACGGCGAAATGCAGCAGATTCTTGACCAGATTACTCGTCTGCGCACGCCGCTGAAACTCAACGGTTTTATCAATGGTAAAACCGTTGCTGTCAAACGCGACAATCCCGCAGATGAACTGCACTTCGGGAAAGAAGTCAGTCTGAAAATCTATGACCGTCAGGAAATTGCCGCCGGTCAGAGCCGCTATCAGATTGCAGAGCAACCGGTGTTCAAGGCAAGAAGCTCTGTTTTACCCAACCGCCGTGGTGATTTCATGCTGTTGATCAATGGTATGCCACTGATTCACTGCGAACTGAAGCGCAGCGGTGTGGATGTCAGCCAAGCCTACAACCAGATTGAAAAATATGCACATGAGGGAGTTTTCTTTGGATTGTTTGCCCTTGTGCAGATTTTTATTGCCATGCAGCCGGATGAAACGGTCTATTTTGCCAACCCCGGTCCGGACGGAAAGTTCAACAAAGATTTTTACTTTCACTGGGCAGATGTCAACAATGAGCCGTTGAACAACTGGAAGGACATTGCACAGTATCTGCTTTCCATCCCTATGGCGCACCAGCTGATCGGCTTCTATACCGTTGCCGACGATACCGACGGTATTTTGAAGGTTATGCGCAGCTATCAGTATTATGCGACTTCTCGTATTACCAGCCGCGTTGCTATGCGCCGATGGGCTGATAGGGATCAGATGGGCGGCTACATCTGGCACACCACCGGTTCCGGAAAAACACTGACCAGCTTCAAATCGGCTCAGTTGATTGCAGCTTCCAAGGATGCCGACAAGGTTGTATTCCTGATGGACAGAGTTGAACTTGGCACGCAGTCCCTGTTGGACTATCGCGGGTTTGCCGACGATACAGACTCTGTGCAAGCTACAGAAAACACGGATATTCTCGTAGCAAAACTGCGGAGCGATGATCCCGCAAACACGTTGATTGTCACATCTATTCAGAAAATGAGCCGTGTGGAAGAAGAAAACGGCTTCAATGCGCACGACATCGAACGGATTCAAAATAAACGGGTTGTATTTATCATTGATGAAGCTCATCGTGATGTGTTTGGCGAAATGCTGCGGACTATTAAAGAGACTTTCCCGAACGCCATGTTTTTTGGCTTTACCGGCACGCCGATCCACGATGAAAATCAGAAGAAAATGAGCACTACTTCGGATGTATTCGGCAATGAGCTGCACAGGTACAGCATTGCGGACGGCATCCGTGATAAGAATGTTCTGGGCTTTGATCCATACATGGTGCCAACATACAAAGATCGTGATCTTCGGAAAGCGGTTGCACTTGAAAGAGCTAAGGCAACTACTGAGGCAGAAGCGTTGGCAGACCCTAAAAAGAAAAAAGTCTATCTGCATTATATGGATCACACAAAAGTGCCGATGGCTGGATATGTTCAGGCAGATGGCAGCTATTTGAAAGGCATTGAAGATTATCTGCCTGTTTCACAGTACGAACGCGAAGAGCACCAGTGTGCCGTAGTTGATGATATTTTGGAAAACTGGACAACCCTAAGCCACGACAGCAAGTTTCATGCGATTTTTGCTACCAGCAGCATCCCAGAGGCAATCCAGTATTATAAACTGTTTAAAGCAAAGGGCAATCTGAAGATTACCGCTTTGTTTGACCCCGGTATTGATAACAATGGTAATGGGCTTTTTAAAGAAGAGGGCATTGTTGAAATCATCAAAGATTACAATAGCAGATACAGTATGGAGTTCCAAATGGCAACTTATGCAACCTTCAAAAAGGACATTTCCTATCGTCTGGCGCACAAAGAACAGTACAAAGGAATTGAACATACTTCCGACCAGCAAATTGATTTGCTGATCGTTGTCGATCAGATGCTGACTGGTTTTGACTCCAAATGGATCAACACGCTATATTTGGATAAGATTTTGGTTTACGAAAAGTTGATTCAGGCATTCTCACGTACCAATCGTCTCTATGGTCCGGAGAAGCCCTTTGGCACGATTCGTTATTATCGTAAACCGTATACAATGCAGAGAAACATTGAAGAAGCGTTCAAGCTGTATTCAGGTGATAGACCTCTTGGCCTATTTGCCGACAAGCTGGAACACAACCTCGAAAAAATGAATGCGTTGTACGATGATATTGGGAGCATCTTCCGTTCTGCCGGAATTGAGAACTTCGAAAAACTTCCGGTTGATCATACGGAGCGCGGACAATTTGCTAAATTATTCAAGCAGCTTAACAGCTATCTCGAGGCTGCTAAGATACAGGGCTTCACTTGGAATAAGCTGTCCTATGAATTTGAGAACGTTGGCAGAAAAGTGATCATAAATCTGCACCTCGATGAAACCACCTACTTGATTCTTGCTTTACGTTATAAGGAACTGTTCGCTGGCGGCAGTGGAGAAGCCGGTGTTGAGGATGTGCCGTACGAAATTGACTCTTACCTGACGGAAATCAATACTGGTGTAATTGATGCGAACTATATGAACTCCCGGTTCAAAAAGTACATTAAGGCGTTGCAGGATGGCGCGGAAACTGCCGCTGTGCTGGATGAACTTCACAAGTCGTTTGCAACGCTCACACAAGAGGAACAAAAATACGCAAACATCTTCCTCCACGATGTCCAGAACGGTGATGTGATAGTTGACGAAGGAAAAACGCTCCGGAATTATATTACAGAGTATATGACAAGCGCCAAAAATGACCAGATCCACCGTTTTGCCACCGCCATCGGAGCTGATGAAACGATACTGCGTAGCTTTATGCAGTCGAAAATCACGGAAGCCAATATCAATGAGTTTGGTAAATTTGACACATTGAAGGCAACCGTGGATACAGAAAAGGCGAAAACCTTCCTTGAAATGATAGAGGATAAGCCTATCAAGAAATTCCAGATCAACATGAAGATTGACCAAATGTTGAGAAGATTTATTCTTGAAGGCGGAATTGATATTACATAATAGAGAAAAGGATGCGAAAACATTATGGTGAGTAAAACAAGAAAAGTATCGTTTTATCGTCTATCGCTGGAAAAACAAACACTGATTCCGGGAACGCGCACTGTCCGGGTAACACAATTAAACAACAGCGAAATCGAAGACTGCTTTAGGAAAATATATAACGGAAAAATGCAGGTACTTTCCGATAATCATAAAGCAATTAATATCACGACTTCAAATGGACACTATGTCATTGAAGCAATATCCTTTGAAGAGCATAGAGCTTTCTTAAAGATCGGTCAGCAAAATCCTTCTAACACTGTTGCTCTGCGAGATCGAACAACATTGGAAACAGAAAATGTACCAATGCGCGAAAGTCAGCTGCTGGAGCTTTATACTTTCTGCCTTATTGATTTTGAGAGCGGAATTGTGAGCTACATTGGAATTAACGGGGCTCCCAAAATTTCAGCTGTCCGCAACCTGTTTGATCAAACGCTTGAACCGGGAGAAAATACTTCTGTCCACCTTGCAGCAATCATGACTGATGATATTCTACAAGTATTAGTTCGGAAGCATATTATCAGCAAGGTATCTGTTACGGTAGCTGTACCTGAAGATCAAATTCTAAGCGACATCGGGCTGGATATTAAAAGTTTTGATGCGATTCGAAATGTACGAACAAAAACTGCGACATACAAACTGGTAGGTCGCCGCAATAAGAACATATTTACTTCTAGTTCAAAACTCGCCGAAATGATCGCTGCAATAAAAATTAAATTTGGTGACAACCTGCAAGGGTTGACTGCAAACGCAAAGGATTATAACGAAAAATCACAGACATATGATTTGCAGCAATATAACTTTACAAAAACAGTCGTCCTTGGTAGAGAGGACGAAGGTTTGTTGACACTTGATGATTTCAAAGATGCACTCGTAAATACATACGATTTATATAGGACAGAGCTTTTGAAGTATTGTCGAAGTTAACCTGAATTGGTGGTGGAATAAATGACAAAGCTAAAAAACTGGATACGGATAGGTTTAGTATTAGTATTGTCAATTGGAGTATCTATTATATTATTTAAAAGCGCTTTCTTCGATATAAGCAAGTTTGAAAAATTGGCTCCGGATTTTCATTATAATGCAATATCTATGTCCGCGATAATTGGAGGCTTTTTATTTACAGGGATTAGCATTCTGATTTCTGTGATTGACAAAGAGCGCATTGAACGATTATGGAATAACAGCTATTTAGACAATCTCTATCGGTCAGCCTTCGTGGGAATGATTGCAAATATCATCACGATTATTGTTGCGTTTTCATTAGTCTTTTTAGACATTCCCTCAAAAGCGGAAGACATCTTTGTTGAGATCGAAATTGCAGCACTAATAATTGGTGTTGTATTCTTTGCGTGGTGTATAAGGTACTTGTTGTTTATAATTTCTAAGCTTAAAACCGAAAAATAAATTTGAGATTGTTGCGAGTCCCTACTGTTCACACAAGAGTTTCAAAATCCGGGTTGACATCTGCTCGGATTTTGATTATACTATTTTTAACCCGAATTGGAGGTTGAATAACATGAAACAACTGGGTATGCGTCTTCGCGCATTGCGGGAAGGTATTGGCTTATCCCAATCAAAATTTGCCGATGTGATCGGCTCAACAAAGTCCAGCATCAATCGCTATGAGAACGGTCAGGCAACGCCGACTGTTGAACTTCTGCGCAAGTATGCGGACTATTTTGACGTTTCAATGGACTATATCTTTGCCCGCTGCGATGATCCGCATGGCAAGCTGTATCAAGCAAAGCCTCCGGTTGACGCGAACAATCCTGAACTGAGGAAGTTCGTTGAGATGTGTTTTGATCCGGAATCACCGATGAACGAAAAGCTGAAAGAGGCAATGCTGAAAATGCTTGGAGAGGCGAAGATATGAGCAATGAATTAACCCGTAATCCGGGACGGTTCGATGAAGTCATCCATATCATCGACAACGCCCGCAGCCGCGCCATGAAAGCGGTCAATGCGAGCTTATTCAGATGTATTGGAGCGTCGGTGCGTATTTGTCAGAGCTTTGTTCTGCATCAAGCTTTGACGATAAAATCATTGATGATGTTGCCGCCTACATTGCCAGAGAAAACCACGGAGTCAAAGGTTTCAATCGTCGCGGTCTCTATCGTATGAAGCAATTCTACGAGACTTACAAGGACGATGAATTTGTGACACCACTGGTGACACAAATCAGTTGGACGAACCATTTGCTCATCATGTCCAGCTCGAAGACGGCGGAGGAACGACATTTTTACATGGCACTCTGCGCAAAGGAGCATTATTCAAAGCGGGAGTTAGAACGTCAGATCAGCAGTGCGTACTATGAACGTTATATGCTCTCGTCCAAGAAACCGCTGCCGGAATCTGTTCCTCAGGATGTGCGTGAAAGCATCCTCGACACCTATGTGCTTGAGTTTCTGGACTTGCCGGAGCAATTTTCTGAAAAGAATCTCCGTAAAGCATCATCGAGAATCTGAAGCAGTTTATACTCGAATTTGGTCGGGACTTTACCTTTATCGGGGAAGAATACCGCGTTCAGGTTGGCAATACAGATTTCTTCATTGACTTGCTGTTTTATAACCGTGCGCTTTCCTGCCTTGTCCCGATTGAACTGAAAATCGGAAAATTCAAGCCGGAACACATCGGGCAGATCAATTTTTATCTTGAAGCACTTGACCGCGATGTGAAGAAGCCAAATGAAAATCCGAGCGTTGGCTTAGTCCTCTGCACCGGTAAGGATGATACTGTAGTCGAATATGCGCTCAGCAGGTCCATGTCTCCGACAATGGTCGCAGATTACACATTGCATCTGCCTGATAAAGCCATCCTGCAAAACAAGCTGCGTGAACTGACAGAGCTTGCGCTGGAAAGCGGCGAAGGCAACGAGGGTGATGAAGAATGAACGCTGTTATCTACGCCCGCTATTCCTCAGACAGCCAGCGCGAAGAATCCATTGAAGGTCAGCTCCGCGAGTGCAGGGAATATGCTGAACGCAACAACATGACCATTGTTGGAACGTATATTGACCGGGCATTATCTGCAAAAACGGCAGATCGACCGTAGTTCCAGCACATGATCAAGGACAGCGCAAAAGAGTTGTTCGAGATCGTACTTGTGTGGAAGCTCGACCGCTTTTCTCGTGACTGTTACGACAGCGCGCACTACAAGCACATTCTGAAAAAGAATGGTGTAAAGGTTGTTTCCGCTAAGGAGTATATTCAGAACGGCGAAAACCCTTGTAAAATAAGGATTTCCGCCGTTTTCTTATACCCGTTTGTCGCTTATTTGTCGCTTAAATCTGCAAGCAGATACTAAATGATAGCAGACGATAAGGGACTGTTTTGTTATCAAGAATCATTCTCCGATAGTTTCAGGAACTGTTTTTTCCATGCCCTTGACGGTTTCTTGCATATATGGTCAGGGCGGCAAAACGCGCACACATCCGGTAAATTGTTGTTCCCGCATATATCGGGGTTATTTTGTCTGCACCCGAACGTTTGCTTTTCTGTGTCAAGCGAGGTTAATGGTGCGTTAAAGGGAATAGTAAATTCTTTGTTGCTCATATTATCCCCCTTATCCGTCAAGTTCTTTCTTATAAATCGCTACAATCCTGTTTAACAATTCCTTCTTTTGCTGCTTTACAAATTGCTCTATCCATGCAAAATCTATATTCCCTTGTTCGTCCACGGGCAAAACGATTATTGACGACAAAAACGCTTCATCCACATCACGAACAAGCCCCGATAACAAAAACGGGGAAAGCCCACTAAGGATAGTTTCAAAGTAAAGCCCTGTATACTGGTTCAGTTCAAACTTTGCCTTAATTTTCCGCATGAACTGCCCTGCATACCATTCACGTTCCCGATAAAAGAATGTCATTTGTAATAATCCAAGGCTAAATGTACCCGGCTCATTCAAGCCTTTATCGCTTATAAACCCGGTCGTTTCGCAAATACCTCTATTCGTTGCCGTGCGGGTTATATAATCATATTCTTTACCTGCCAACTCTGTTAAACTATCTTTGTTATAACTCGGGGTCTTATCAATATCAAACAAATCGCCTACTACGAATTCCTTTTTCTTTTTAGCTGTAGCTCTTGAAGTGTCCGCAAGACTGTGAATTAACTGTTCTGTTATTATTCCCGTTTCCCACGCAAAATGCGAACCGATAGCCTTTTCAAAATCGGTCTTTGTGGGTTCCGTATTAACCTTTTTGTGCTGCTCAAAATTCCAGTCTTTTCCGCTTTCAGTTATAGTATCTTCACAGTAAACGCTCTCTAAATCCCATAATTCCGCATGAAAAGCAGAATTATTCCGTGCGTTCAGTCCTAACTTGAATATCAAGTATAAATCTTGATACCTTTCCGCCGGGTGGTCTACATCATTTATTGTTCGCTCGGTTCTTTTATAGCCGTCATTCCTGAAGTCTATGAATTTAACAATGTCATAATCAAAGTTATGTGGTGTTCCGGCTTCAAAAACATATATACTTGTTTGAACTATTGCATTCGGATTAAACAAATCTGCGGGCATCTTTATACTTGCAAGCATTCTATGCTTTGACAAGATGCTCTGATTAGTCATAATCGCTTTTCCTGCCCCTGCCGAATCTTGTATAATAACTGCGCCTTTTCCACCTTTTGCCATATGGTCAAGCCCAAACTCAAAGAAAGGCATACCATAATCTGTATATGAAAATGGCGGGTTCAATAATAGGCGGTCTGCCTTGAAGTCCGTATAAAGCGAAGCAGGCGTTTTGAAAGTGTCCGCTTTCTTTATTTGTGTACTGCCATCGCCACGCAAAATCATATTTGTTGCCGCAAGTGTGTACATTTTTGCGTCAACTTCAACTCCAAGCAGTTGCGTATATTTGATTTTTTGTATGGTTCCCTTTGCTTTCTCGGTTCCTTTACCAAACGACTTATTAGCGTCAGCAATCATTAAATCCATTGCGGCAACAAGGAAAGCGGCGGAACCTGTAGCTAAATCCATAACCCTTGAATTTTTATCAATGTCAAGAATTTTTGCCATTGCAGCGGTGATATAAGGGGGTGTCAATACCTTTCCTAAAGGTGCGCCATCACTCAAAGCGTATTTTAAGAAAGTAGAGTACATCTCCGCCATTATATCAAGTGCGCCGTTTGACAGGTCTATCACTCTATAAACATATTCGTACAGATAAACAAACACTTGCTTTGTAATAGACGCGGGTTTTTCAAGTAATTTTGAAACGATTTTATCATTCTCCGTCACAGCGTCCCTTGCAGCGTCCAAAGAAATAGACATTTTGAACGAATCAAGCATTATCCGTTTCTTATCTGTGTCTATATCTTTTTGGTCTAAGTATTCCTCAAGGTGCTTTACAATTACTATGCTATCGCGCTTCTGTTCCGTCTGAATCCCTTTTAGGTCGTCAGGGGTCAAGCCAAAATCAAGAACACTCCCATTTTCATCATAAATATCCTGCATTGACAATAGCATACCCGAAACATAAACCACGCGTTGGTCAACGCCTATATTGTGGTTGTTCATCAGGGTATTTAGCTTTTTTGCATGTTTTAAGATTTCTTCCCTTGATTTAACAAGTATTCTATGCCGTTCTTCGTCTGTGACAGTTGCCGCCTTGTAAAACGCATTAAAACTATCTTGATTCTGCACAAAATCAAGCGTCACATAATCGGTCATTTCTTTGGGCGGAATAGACGGCGAAAAAACATAGTAGACGGATATTTTTACATTATCCTCATTATCGCCGGAAATGCCGATTGCTATTACTTCATCATATTTCTTTGACGCAATCATATTCTTTGCGTAATATATCGCGCCATTAACAGCATATTCACGCACGGCTTTTTCATCCATGCGTATACCGGATTTATTTTCTGCTATATGATGCTTTATGCCTAACTTATCCTCAATAACAATAGGAACGCTGTATTTTTCAATATGAAAATCAGGTTTGCCAAAACTGGTTTTATCTTTTGTCTTTGCGGAACCTTTCAATGCTTCTTTCATATAATCGGACATTCCCGATTCTTCATTGAAGTCGATTAGCTTTTTTAAGCCTAAAGCGGTCAGTTTTGTCTTTACATAATCGTTCACGTCTGATTCCAGTTTAAACATAACGTGTATATGGGCTTTTGCCATCTTATTCGCCGCCTTTCTCTGCGTCGCCTGTTATCTCCACTATGTCGTCAAGCGTACAGTCAAGGGCGACACAGATTTTTGCTAAACTCTCCATTGCAACGGGTTCGTCCTTGCCCATTTTGGCAAGAATGTTCGTGCTGATACCCGCCGCCTTTCGCATATCGGTTTTTGTCATTCGCTTGTCTATCAGCAGTTTCCACAAGCGGTTATAACTGTACGTCATGGGCGCTCCCTCCGCTGAACGTAACTATAAAAGTACAGGATACAGTATAGCATACCCGGCGGGAAAAATCAATAATATATCCTGTAAACATGATATTAAATTTTGCGTCAATTCTGCCTTGCCTGTCTGCTGCAATACAGGGTCAAGTCCTCTTTGTAGCCCTCGAACGTGTCAATGCGGGTTATATCGTACAGAACGCCCCTGTACCGCACAACGCAGGCGGTCGTTAAATCCGTGCGGTAGTTTATCGTGAACAGCACTTCTTCCTTGTAATTGGTCGTTGCCGCCGCGAAAACCTCTTTGCCGGAAAGCTGCCGGAAATACGCCCACAGCGGCGCGTCTACAGGTTCAAGGGTCGTCGTTGCGAACCCCTCATTGTCGCGTACCGTGTGCGGCGCTAATATCTCGATTTTCTTGTCTTTCAGTTTCATGCCGTCGCCCCCCTTTATATTGCGGTCGTGTATTCGTTGTAATGCTCATATAGCCCGACGTAACAGTCAAGCAGCGCCGCCGGTCTGTCAAGGCACTGTGGAGCTGATTCGCAAAGCAACCAAAGATCTGTCAAGGCACTGCGGACACGGGCAGCGCAGCTGTCATCCGTCCCCGTCATCGAAAGACGGCATTTCAGCTCCGGCTCAAAGAACTCCCACATAGACTCGTTGCGGCTGATGAATGGCGCAAGTGCATCTTCTTTGGAAAACACAAGGCGGTTTTTATTGCCAGCCGTGATAGGCTTTCCGATAAAATCGGCACAGGAGGGATTCTTCATTAGCTGCTTTGCCGTCACGGACAGCGGTGTGATGCTTTCTTTGGTTGCTTTGCGAATCAGCTCCACAAGAAACGCAAATTCAATCCCCACAAGAATCTCCGGCAGCTCCAATTCCGGATTCGCAGACAGAACTTCAACGCTGACTTCGGTTTCGGTTTCGGTTTCCGCCACTTGATACAGCAGCGTACCGATCAGCGGCTTATACTGGGCAAGCCGTTTCAGGCACACAAGCGTATTGCGGCTGCAATATGTCGCAAAAACAGGCGGTGAAAATGCTTTGATCCCCTACGATGCCGCTAAAGCGGACGGCGTCTGCTCATCCGTTGAAAGGACATCAATCGCCCCCATAAAGCGAAAATATTCCTCCTCCGCCAGGCTCGGTGCCTGTCGGGCGAACAAGTCCTCCGGCAGCATTGCTTTTTTCAGAACTTCATCCATCGAAAAGCCCATTTCGCATACACCGGACGGCGCCGTCCTGTTCTCATGCGTACAAGGGCGTGACCGCACCGGAATGACCGCCCTGATGATCCTTTCGGCGCTCGGAGTGTCTGTCATTGATATTGTGGATGACTACATGATTGCGCCTTCGGCAGAACGGGAATACTTTTTAATCTCCCTGATGAAAAATCTGCGTCTCGCTTCACCCGATGAAGCCGCCTTAGCAAAAGCGTTCGCCTCTTCGTTGCTGTCACGGTTCCGCTATGCTGAGCGCTGCCCGGAAGAAGAATACGGATCGATTCATACTTACCTGACAGAAGCGATTGGGTTAAGAAATGCGGAATTTGAACAGTTAAGAAAAATGTATCTTTTACAATCTTAGTTTCTGTGCCGACGTACACGCTGAATTCGGATGCGCGGCGTGTATTCGGAAAACTCGTTCTGCAATATGCGTCGATATCTCCCGGCGACTCTGCATAGCACCCCACCTGACCATACGGCATTGCTGCCGAAGCAAAGTCAGCCACGATATGCATGCGGGATTAATCATGGTGCTGCTGCAAATCAAGTCATGTTTGCAACCTTCCTTTTGTTTTCGAAAGAGGGCATCCGGGGGGTGCCAAACATTAGCATTTTCCGGTTCAAGCGAAGCGGACTCATGCAGAAAGCGTGATTTTTGAGTACGGCAAACAGTCCTGCTCGGGCAGTCCGCTTTCCGGACCCGTTTTCTGTTTGTTTTGTGCAAATTAATTATGTGAAAGCAACAAACCGGGCAACCCTTCATGAGCTGCCCGGTTTTGTTTTTGCGACTGATACAGCAGCACATTTCCTTTTACCTGCACGTTGAAATCGTCAGCTGAAGTCCGGCATGTGATATACTCTCCCTTAACTCTTGACTATTTTCGCCTGCAACTATATAATTATTGTTGGGTTGGTATGCGTGTGAGAAAGCGAGAGCTTTTGAACGACTTTCTGCCGCCCGCAAAATGCTTTGCAATAATTTGCCGCGCTGCGGCTTCTAAAAGGAGATTTATCAAATGATAATTATCAACGGCACGAGTTTGACGGTTGAACAGGTTGCTGCTGTTGCCAGAACGGGCGAACAGGTTACGATTTCGGACGAGGCGAAGGCTGCGGTTAACAAAGCGCGCGCCTATGTTGAAAAGAAACTTGATGAAAAGGCTGTTGTATATGGCTTAACAACCGGTTTCGGCAAGTTTTCGGACAAATACATTCCCCTTGAGGACACTGCCGCCTTGCAGCGCAACCTCATCATTTCCCATTCCTGCGGCATGGGCAACCCCCTGCCGACGGAAGTTGTTCGCGCCGCAATGCTGCTGCGCTGCAACGCACTTTGCCGCGGCAATTCGGGAATTCGTCTTTCCACAATCGAAACCCTGCTTTCAATGCTGAACGCTGGTGTTCACCCCATAGTTCCCGAAAAGGGCTCTCTCGGCGCAAGCGGAGACCTTGCACCCCTTTCCCACATGGTTCTTGTTATGCTCGGTGAAGGCCGTGCGGAATACAAGGGCGAAATCATGAGCGGCAGGGAAGCAATGGCGGCTGCCGGTATTCCCACTGTCGAACTTGCGGCCAAGGAAGGCCTTGCACTCATTAACGGAACTCAGATAATGACTGCCGTCGGCTGTCTTGCGGTATATGACGCCGTTCAGCTCACAAAGACTGCGGATATCGCCTGCGCAATGACTGCGGAAGCACTTTTCGGCATCAAGAAGGCCTATGATCCCAAGGTTCATGCTGTTCGCGGCCACAAGGGACAGATCAACAGCGCAAAGAACCTGCTCACTCTGCTTGAAGGCAGCAAGCTTGCGTTTGATACCATTCCCGGAAAGGTTCAGGATGCATATGCACTGCGCTGCACCCCGCAGGTTCACGGAGCAAGCCGCGATGCGATCGAATACGTTTACAATGCCGTCAGCCGCGAGATTAACGCCGTGACGGACAATCCCATTATTTTCCCCGATGACGACGAAGCAATTTCCGGCGGCAATTTCCACGGCCAGCCGATGGCTCTTGCATTCGACTTCCTCGGCATTGCGCTTGCGGAATATGCAAACATTTCCGAGCGCCGCATTGAACGCCTTGTCAATCCGCAGCTCAGCGCCGGTCTGCCCGCATTCCTCAGTGAGAACGGCGGCCTTAACTCCGGCTTTATGATTACCCAGTATTCAGCCGCAAGCATGGTTTCCGAAAACAAAGTTTGGGCGCACCCTGCAAGCGTTGACTCCATTCCTTCCTCTGCAAATCAGGAGGATCATGTAAGCATGGGCACCATTGCCGCACGCAAGGCGCGCATGATCCTTGACAATGCACAGAAGGTTATCGGCATTGAGCTGTTTGCCGCAAGCCAGGCTCTTTACCTGCGCGGCGATGATAAGCTCGCTCCCGCAACAAAGGCTGTTTACAACAAGATCCGCGAAAGCGTTGCACCCATTCACGACGATATCGTGATGTACGAACAGATGAACAAGTTCGATGCAATGGTAAAGGCGGAGGAGATTGTCCGCGCGGCCGAAAGCGTTTGCGGAACTCTTGAATGATATGCGTCGGGTATCAAAAACCGACAACCTACAGCACTGACGACAGCTAAATTAAAAATACCGAAAAACCGGTAAAAAATTCAATCCTAACGAAGGAGGGAATATCAGTATGAAAAACGAACTTGTTGCAAAAGCAATGACAATCAAACTCGACAACACTCTTCCGGAGTATCCGAAAATGGAAGAGGGCTATCGCCGCGCACCGGACAGAGGTTTCCGCCTCACTCCCGCACAGGCTGAGCTTGCGCTGCGCAACGCACTGCGCTATGTTCCCGAGGAACTCCATGAAACGCTTGCTCCCGAATTCATGGAAGAACTCAAAACCCGCGGCAGAATCTATGCCTATCGCTATCGTCCCGAGGGAAGGATTTACGGCAAACCCATCGATGAATACAAGGGCAAATGCATCGAAGGCAAGGCTTTTCAGGTCATGATTGACAACAACCTTGATTTCGAGATTGCGCTTTACCCCTATGAACTTGTTACCTACGGCGAAACAGGTCAGCCCTGCCAAAACTGGCTGCAATACCGCCTTATCAAAAAATATCTTGAAGAGCTTACCGAAAACCAGACCCTCGTTGTTGAGTCCGGTCATCCTCTCGGCCTGTTTCCTTCAAAGCCCACCGCGCCCCGCGTTATCATCACAAACGCACTGATGGTCGGCATGTTTGACAACCTTAAGGATTGGGAAATTGCGGAAGAACTCGGCGTTGCCAACTACGGACAGATGACGGCGGGCGGTTGGATGTATATCGGACCGCAGGGCATCGTTCACGGAACGTTCAACACAATTCTCGGCGCAGGCAGAAAATATCTCGGCGTTGCGGAACACGGCGATCTTGCGGGCAAGCTGTTTGTATCCTCCGGTCTCGGCGGCATGAGCGGTGCACAGCCCAAGGCGGCGAACATTGCAAATGCAGTCGGTGTTTTTGCGGAAGTTGACCTTTCAAGAATCAAAACGCGTTACGACCAAGGCTGGGTAAACACTGTTTCCGATAACCTTGACGAGGTGTTTGCTGAAGCAAAGCAGTACCTTGCGGAGAAAAAATCGATTTCGATCGCATATCACGGAAATATTGTCGATTTGCTTGAATATGCCGTTGCGCATAACATCCATATCGATCTGCTTTCCGACCAGACTTCCTGCCACAACGTCTATAACGGCGGTGTCAAACAGAACCGGCCCCATAATATCCTCAACATAACCCCCGTCGGTCTGACCTTTGATGAGCGCACGCATATGCTGCATTCCGATCGTGACGAGTTCGAACGCCGAGTCAATGCTTCGCTGCGCCGTCATTTCGATGCAATCGTTGCCCTCACAAAGCGCGGCACGTATTTCTTCGACTACGGCAACTCCTTCATGAAAGCGGTTTACGACAGCGGCGTTCAGGAAATCTCCAAGAACGGCGTTGATGAAAAGGATGGCTTCATCTTCCCGAGTTATGTTGAGGATATTATGGGGCCGGTTCTGTTTGACTACGGCTACGGTCCGTTCCGCTGGGTCTGCCTGTCCGGCAAGCCCGAGGATCTCGACAAGACCGATGCAGCGGCAATGAGCTGCATCGATCCGACCCGCTGCTCTCAGGATCGCGATAACTATATTTGGATTCGTGATGCAAAGGCAAACAAGCTTGTTGTCGGCACACAGGCGCGCATACTCTATCAGGATGCCGAAGGCAGAACGAATATCGCGCTTAAATTCAACGAAATGGTTCGCAGCGGCGAAATCGGTCCGGTTATGATCGGACGCGACCACCACGACGTCAGCGGTACGGATTCCCCCTTCCGCGAGACTGCAAACATCAAGGACGGCAGCAATGTAATGGCGGATATGGCGGTTCAGTGCTTCGCGGGCAATGCCGCAAGGGGCATGAGCCTCTGTGCACTGCACAACGGCGGCGGTGTCGGAATCGGCAAATCGGCGGTGTCGGAATCGGCAAATCCATCAACGGCGGTTTCGGCCTTGTTCTGGACGGCAGCGAACGCGTGGATAATATCATTCGCTCCGCAATGATGTGGGACGTTATGGGCGGCGTTGCAAGGCGCAATTGGGCGCGCAACGAGCACTCCGTTGAAACATCCGTTAAATACAATGAAAAATGGGCGGGCAAGGCTCATATCACCATCCCCTATTTTGCGGATGACGAACTTGTGAAAAAAACTGTTGCCGATGCTCTGAAATAAGCTTCGGAAACGTGCAGGACAAATGTTAAACCGGCATTTGCCGGAACGGTATGATACGTTCTGCATACATTCTTCAAATTAACATTGCCTGCGCCCGCAGACGGAGGAAGCTCACGGCTTTTGCCCTGCGGACGCGGCAAAAATAAAGAAACAACAAACAACAAACGCAAAAAACAACCGCTCCGCATACTTCTGCGGGGCAAAAACACGAAAGGAAGTTTTCTTAAAATGGCAAAGATCATTGAATGCGTCCCGAATATCAGCGAGGGCAGGAACCATGAGGTCATCGAGGCATGTGTTGACACCGTTCGCAGCACTGCGGGCGTAACACTGCTTGATTACAGCAGCGATGCAAGCCACAACCGCAGCGTTATCACCTTCATGGGCAGCCCCGAAGGCGTTATGAATGCCGCAACCGCTCTTGCCAAGAAAGCGGCAGAGCTTATTGACCTGAATCATCATCAGGGCGAACATCCCCGCATGGGTGCGGTCGATGTTATCCCCCTTATTCCCATGAAGGACGTTACAAAGGAAGAAACCGTTGAATATTCCAAACAGCTTGCAGAGCGCATTTGGAATGAAGCGGGCATACCCATTTTCCTTTATGAAGATTCCGCTTCCGCACCGCATCGTGTAAACCTTGCGGCAATTCGCAAGGGTCAGTTTGAAGGCATGGCGGAAAAGGTCAAGGATCCGCAGTGGACCCCCGATTTCGGCGGCGCAGCGATTCACCCCACCGCAGGCGTAACAGCCGTCGGCTGCCGTATGCCCTTGGTTGCATTCAATATCAACCTCTCAACTTCCGATGTTTCCATTGCAAGCAAAATTGCAAAGATTATTCGTCGTTCAAGCGGCGGTTTCGATTGCGTAAAGGCTCTCGGCGTTATGCTTGAGGACAGGAACATTGCGCAGGTTTCAATCAACATGACCGACTTCAACCGCACTCCGCTTTACAGGGTTGTTGAAGTCACAAAGGCTGAAGCCGCACGCTGGGGCGTTCACGTTATCGGCACGGAGATCATCGGCCTGACTCCGATGCGTGCGCTCATCGATTCCGCAGAATATTACCTGCAAATCGAGGACTTCAATGCTGACAAGCAGATTATTGAAAACTATTTGCTGTAATTCAAAACACAATTAAAGACTGAACGAAATGCAGAGCATTTGCCGCTCTGCATTCCGTGAAAAGGTCAAATGCCTATGCTTCTTATTAAAAACATCGGAACACTTGCAACCCCGCTCGGCACAAGCAGCCGCTGCGGTTCGGATCAGGGCAAAATCGAAGTGCTGCACAATGCGGCAGTTCTTATTGACGGTGAAAAAATCGCTGCGGTGACTGCAAACGGAGAGCTTCCGGAATATTCGGCATATGCCGATATCGTCGATGCTCACGGTGCGCTTGCAACACCCGGACTTGTTGACGCACACACCCATCTTGTTTTCGGGGGCTGGCGCGCGCATGAAGTGCCGCTGAAAATTGCAGGCGCAAGCTACCTTGATATTCTCAATGCAGGCGGTGTGCGCAGGCTCCGCGGCATTTTGAACACGCTGACCAACACGCGCAAAGCAACCGAGGATGAGCTTTTTGAACGCGGACGAGGCTTTCTTGCGGAAATGCTCGATTTCGGCGTTACAACGGTTGAAATTAAAAGCGGTTACGGACTGGATTCGGAAAATGAGCTGAAGCAGCTCCGCGTCATTCGCCGTCTCGGCGGAGCCTGCGCACAGGATATTGCTGCCACATTCCTCGGTGCACATGCAATTCCGGACGAATATGCAGGCAATGCCGACGGGTACATTGATTTTATAATTGAACGTGTGCTGCCGGTCGTTACGGAACAGGGGCTTGCGGATTTTTGCGATGTCTTCCTCGAAAGTTCCGTATTCAACGTTCCGCAGTCGCGGAAACTTCTGCTTGCGGCACAAAAACTCGGGCTTCCGTCAAAAGTTCATGCGGATGAGATAGATCCGCTTGGCGGTTCGGAGCTTGCGGGCGAGATCGGCGCAATTTCCGCAGAACACCTTATTGCAACGCGGGACAGCGGCATTGAAGCAATGGCAAAGGCGAAAACGACTGCCTGCCTGCTGCCGCAAACCTCACTTTATCTCAACAAACCCTTTGCGCGTGCGCGTGACATGATTTCAGCGGGCGTCCCTGTTGCAATTGCAACGGATTTCAGCGGGCGTCCCTGTTGCAATTGCAACGGATTTCAACCCCGGTTCATGTCCGTCGCTGAATTTGCAGCTTTCAATGAATCTCGGCTATCTGCGTTACCGCCTCTTCCCCGAGGAGGTTTTGACGGCAGTCACGCTGAATGCCGCATGTGCAATCGGCAAGGGCGACAGCGTCGGTTCGATTGAACCGGGCAAACTTGCGGATATCGTGCTTTGGAATGCGGATGAGTTGCCCATGCTCTGTTACAGAATGGGCTCAAATCAGGTTAAAAAGGTTATCAAGCGCGGCCGTGTCGCTGTGAAGTAATCTCAGGTTCGATTCGGAATAAATTGCCGACAGCGCGGCAGAATAGTCCGAATCGGCATAATCATAACAACGAAAGGTAATTTTAAACACATGAAACTTATCGACATGGTCGTTACTGACTATCTCAACATTGTTGCTTCCGATGCTCCCGCTCCCGGCGGCGGCAGTGCGGCTGCATTCTGCGGCGCACAGGGCGACGCCGAGATCGCTTGCGCAGTTGGTGTTGTAATATTCTGCGGCGCACAGGGCACAGGCCTTGTCACGATGGTCGCGGGTCAGACTGCGGTCAAAAAGAGCTATGAAGCCGATTGGCCCCTCTGTCACGAGATCATTGAGCAGGGAAAGAAAATTTACGACGAGCTGACCGCTCAGGTTGACAGGGATACGGACGCATACAACCTTGTTGCAGCTGCGTTCAAAATGCCGAAAGCAACCGACGATGAGAAGGCCGTTCGCAGGAAAGCGATTGCCGATGCAACTCTTGTTGCAACGGAAGTTCCCTTTGAAACACTGCGCCTCTCCGTTGCTGCGCTTGAACTTGCGGACAGAATGCTCGGTCATTACAACACCAACTGCGCAAGCGATCTCGGCGTCGGCGGGCTGAACCTTCACACCTGTGTTCACGGTGCATGGCTGAACGTTCTTATCAACCTCGGCGGCGTAAAGGATGAAGCAAAGGCTGCATTCTTCAGCGAAGAGGGCAAGAAGCTTGTTGCCCGTGCGGATGAAATTGCACAACGCATTCAGGATACGGTAAACCACGATATCATGGGCTGAATCTAATTTGAACACAAACGGTCGGCAGCATTCCGCAAAAGGGATGCTGCCGATTTTGCAGCAGAGAACAACACAAACATCAGCGGAGGTTTATGCCTAAAATGATGCAGAATGCTGTTATTTTCAATAAAAAAATAAATATCAGCTGCATAACGGTGATTGCAGCGGTGCTTTTGTGTGCATTCTGCGCATGCATAGGCGGACGCGGAACCGGACAGGATTCAACTGCAGCACCGGTACTGCTCACGCCTTCCGTCGAACCGACTGCGGAGATGACGATAAAACCTTCGGCAGCCGCAACAAACGATCCGGAGGAGGATATCGTGGCTGAAATGATGACTGAAATGACACTTGAAGAAAAAGTCGGACAGCTTTTCATTGTTCGTCCGGAATCGTTGGATGAAAGCTTCACACCGAATCAGGCGCACGGCTCGGCACAGTACAGTGACACGGACTGTTCGGCGGGCATGGCGGATTTTCTCACAGCGCATCCTGCCGGAGGGATAGCTTTTTTCGGAAAGAATATCCAAAACCCGGAGCAAACAGTTGCATTCATCCAAAATCTACAGAAAGCAAGCCAAATTCCTCTTTTTATTGCAGTAGATGAGGAGGGAGGCACGGTTGCAAGAATTGCAAACTCGCCCGCCTTCACAGTGCCGAAATATGACGGTGCTCAGGCTGTCGGAAGCACCGGCGATCCGGAGCAGGTGCGTGCAATGTATTCAGCAATAGGCGGGTACCTTGCGGAGCTTGGGTTTAATCTTGACTTTGCGCCCGTTGCGGATGTGAATTCAAATCCGAATAATACTGTTATCGGAAACAGAGCGTTCGGAAGCGACCCAAAACTTGTTGCAAAAATGGTGAATGCAGCAATATCCGGTCTGCATAAAGAAAACATTATTGCCTGCATAAAACATTTTCCGGGGCATGGGGACACGGCGGGAGATACGCATGACGGCTATGTTGCACTCGAAAAGGATTGGCAGCAGCTTTCGGAATGCGAATTGATTCCGTTTTATAATGCAATTAATGAAACGGATATGATAATGGCGGCACATATAACGTTGACACGCGGAAACACCGATAATCTGCCCTGTTCATTATCATATGATGCGCTGACGATGCGCCTTCGCGGCGAAATGGGCTATGACGGCGTTATCATTACCGATGCGCTTGCAATGGGTGCGATTGCCGAGAACTATTCATCGAAAGAGAGCGCGGTGCTTGCGTTTAATGCAGGCGCGGATATACTCCTGATGCCTTATGACTATGCAGCCGCATTCAATGGGATTCTTTCGGCCGTGCAAACAGGCGAGATTTCGTTGAACAGATTAAATGAAAGCGTTGAAAGAATTCTGCGACTGAAGGCAGAGTTCGGCATAATATGATTCGCAATCGAGCCTGAGGATAAAAAGAAAAATAAAAAGAAAAAATAAAAAGAAAAAACAAAGAGCTTTGCCGCCGTTCGGCTGCAAAGCTCTTAACAACAAAAGGGGTTCGATCGGGTGCGCGAGCTTCAGCTCTGTGCGGGTTTATAGCTGTCCTTCAGGCCGACAGTGCGATTGAAAACGCGCTTTTCGGCAGTTGAATCAGGGTCAACACAGAAATAACCGATTCGCATGAGCTGGCAGCGATAGCCGGCGGGTTTATCGGCAAGGAATGGTTCGATAAATCCGTTCTGAATGCGAACGGAATCGGGATTCAGCTTATCGATAAAATCATCGGCCGAAACGTTTTCATCCTTCATGAGCTGTTCGTAAAGGCGGAATTCAGCGGGAATCGCATCCTGAACGGGAACCCAGTGAATTGTGCCCTTGACTTTGCGGGTGCATTCGCCGCTGAAGCTTTCGGGATCGTATGTGCAGTGGATTTCAGTAACTTTTCCGCTTTCGTCCTGTTTATAACCGACGCATTTTACAATGTATGCACCTTTAAGACGAACCTCTCCGTCGGGTTTGAGACGGAAAAACTTTTTCGGAGGTTCAACCATGAAATCATCGCGCTCGATATAGACTTCCCGACTGAAACGAACGGTGTGCTTTTCGCCGAACTTGGCATCGCCTTCTTCGGCAATGGGCAGGTTTTCAATTTCAACATCGATGAATTCGCCCTCGGTCATGTTGTCAATGACAACTTTAACGGGGTCGATAACGGCCATCGCACGGTCGCAGTGTGCGTTCAGATCCTCGCGGACGCAGTGTTCAAGCATTGCGGAATCAACTACCGAGTCAGCTTTTGCAACACCGGCACGGGTCAGAAAATCCTTTATTGCTTCCGGAGTGTATCCGCGGCGGCGCATTGCGCAAAGCGTCGGCATACGCGGGTCATCCCAACCGGAGACATAGCCGCCCTCAACAAGCGCACGAAGGAAGCGTTTGCTCATAATAGTGTTGGTGATGTTCAGCCTTGCAAACTCAATCTGGCGGGGCTTATGTTCGAATCCGCAAGCCTCGATTACCCAATTGTAGAGCGGGCGGTGCGCTTCGTATTCAAGGGAACAGAGGGAATGGGTAATGCCCTCGATAGCATCCTGAATCGGGTGTGCAAAGTCATACATGGGATAGATGCACCATTTGTCGCCCTGGTGGTGATGGGTGCGGTGCAGAATCCTATAAAGTGCGGGGTCGCGCATATTGATGTTCGGAGAAGCCATATCGATTTTCGCACGGAGGGTGCGGCTTCCGTCCGGGAACTCGCCTTCTTTCATGCGGCGGAACAGGTCAAGGTTCTCCTCAACGCTGCGGCTGCGGTAGGGACTGTTAACGCCGGGTTCGGTCAGCGTGCCGCGGTATTCGCGGATTTCATCCTTGTCAAGATCACAGACATATGCCTTGCCGTCTTTGATGAGTTTTACCGCAAGTTCGTAACATTTGTCAAAATAATCGCTGCCGTAGCAGAGCTTATCCCAATTGAAGCCCAGCCAACGGATATCCTGCTCGATTGCATCAACAAATTCGACATCCTCCTTGGCAGGATTGGTATCGTCATAGCGAAGATTGCATTTGCCGCCGAAGCGTTCGGCTGTTGTAAAATTTATCCAAAGAGCCTTTGCGTGGCCGATATGAAGATAACCGTTCGGCTCGGGCGGGAAGCGCGTTTTAACAACGGGGCTGCGCTGCATATCCTCAAGAATGAGCTCCTCGATGAAATTGCGGGGTTCAAAGTTTTCTTTTGCCGTTTCCATTTTGCGATTCCTTTCCTTTTGCAGCCTTTTCTTCGGGCGGAGAAAAACGTTTGTTCGCCCTGAGCTGCCGCAAACTTTTTAAGTGCATATTATGCGCCCAAAAACCGACTTTGTCAAGAAAAAATATCGAAAAGCTGACTCCATGCCGCTTATCCTGTGCTTGAGACGGTCGGCGCAGTGCCCGCGGACTGCATTCGCGGGCCGATTTTCAGAGCTGACTCTGCGGGCCGATTCCGAGGCTTTGTTCGCTCGCGAACACCCGCTTTTCAGTCCGATATACTCGGAATTATTTAAAATAAAGCGATGCAGCCTCATAAAATTCCCTGTCAACTTCCTTTCGGACGGTGACGGCAGTTTCAAGATCCGCTCCGACGATCGAATTGCCGTTCAATGCAACCATTTTTCCGTAATCACGCCTGACAACAAGCTCTCCGGCCTTTATGCCGAGTCTTGTTCCGAGAACACGGTCAAATGCACACGGCGCACCGCCGCGCTGAACATGACCCAAAACGACCGGGCGGCATTCAAAATACTGTGCGTCGGAGCCGAGAAGCGGATCGTTGCGCATCGTATCTTCAATCATGTCGGAAAGGTTCTTTGCAAGGTTTTTGTGAATAAGCAGCTTGTTGCCGAATGCGTCGGTTCCGAGGTCTATTTCATCGCCGCCGAGCAGTTCGAAACCTTCCGCAACAACAATGATAGTATATCTGTCTCCGCGAAGATATCTGCGGCGAACAACGGAAATTATCTCATCATAGGATTTCGGGAATTCGGGAATAAGTACAAGATGGGCATTTGCGGCAAGTCCTGCCTGCAATGCGATCCAGCCCGTGTGCCGCCCCATGCATTCGACAACGATGCAGCGGGAATGAGCCTTAGCGGTTGTTTGCAGGCGATCAATGGCCTCCATTGCAATGTTGGAGGCGGTTTCAAAGCCGAAAGTGTAATCGGTACAGCTCAAATCATTGTCTATGGTTTTCGGAACGCCGATAACGTTCACGCCGAGTTTGCGCAGCGCATTCGCAACGCCGAGAGTGTCGTCCCCGCCGATGGCGACAAGACCTTCAAGCCCGAGTGCATCAAGCACGTTGATGATTGTTGAAGTGCCGTCAGGCTGAGCAAGAACATTTGTTCGGGAGCTGCCGATAATGGTTCCGCCGAGGGTCTGTATGCCTTCCACTTCGGAAAGCGTGAGCCAATGCCCCTTTGCGTTCAGCGCACCGCGCCAGCCGTCGCGAAAGCCGAAAACTTCCATTCCTGCTTCGGCGCATTTTTCAACAACGCCGCGAATAACTGCGTTAAGTCCCGGACAGTCGCCGCCGCCGGTCAAAATACCTATCTTTCTCATGTTGTTTTCTCCTTTTTGTGTTTATACATCGTTTTGTCCGATGGGGAATCAAAAAAGCATGGGTGTGTCAGATGAGCCCGCGTTTGCGCAGCAGCTCAAAAACCGCGTTTGAAATCGTTTCCGGAGGAAGCATCGCACCGTTTTCGGTGCACGGAATGATGACCGTGTCGGAAAAGCGTTCGGACATTTCGCGGTATTTGGCTCTTGCGCGGACCTGAATACCCGCACTCTTCTCGTAAACATCGCGGCCGCTGCCGATATAGTCACGGAAACCCTTTTTATCAACGTTTTTGCCTGCGCATTCGGTGTCAACGTCGAAAAACAGGTTTAATGTAGGGCGCGGAAGGCCCAGAACATCGTATTCAAGACGGAAAACCCAATCGGCAAAAGCGGAATTATCCGAACCGGGTTCGCTGATATCACGTTCGCGTATGCTCTGATAGACTGCGTTGCTGAGAACATAACGGTTGATAAGCAGAAAATCCGCTTCCCCGTCGCGATAATTCCGAAAATCCATGAATCTGTCCATTGCGAACCAAAGCGCCATGCTCTTTTGGTCAACGGTGCTTGCGCTTACGCCCTCCGAACAGGAAAGGAACCTTCCGACCTGTTCGCCGAAAAAAGCATCATAAACAGGGTAAGCACGTTTTTGAACCGTGAACCCCCTGTCCTGAAGCCCCTTCGTGAGCAGTTCAAACTGAACTGTTTTGCCGCTGCCGTCAATGCCTTCGATTGTTATTATCTTTGTTTTACTCATATCCGATTCAATGCCCGCAGTCGTTAAAAATCGAGAATTTTGCGCAGCTGACCGATGCTTTCCGCGTCAAGCAGGGCGCGAATGTGCGTGCCTGCTTCGGTATGCTCCTCACTCAGCAGCATTCCGCGATCGCGAATCATTGAGACAGCTTCGTATTTGCTGTACGGAACAAGAATATCCACCTCTGTGCGGGCGGAATTGAGTTTCAGCTCAACTGCGCTGAGAAGCTTTTCAATGCCCGTGCCGCACAGCGCACTGACGTTAAGCCTGTTTTCGCTTTCGGCCGGAAGATCGCAGGAGGCGATTGCATCGGCTTTGTTGAAAACGATTATGCGCGGAATATCCGCTGCATGGAGGGATTCGAGAACGCCGTCAACAACGCGCATCTGCTTTTCGTGATAAGGACAGGAAATATCAACAACCTGAAGGATCAGATCGGAGTTTGAAACTTCTTCCAATGTTGATTTAAACGCCTCAACAAGGTCGTGCGGAAGTTTGTTGATGAACCCGACCGTGTCGGAAAGCAAAGCTTCCGTGCCGCCGGAAAGTGTGATTTTGCGCACAACGGGATCCAGGGTTGCAAAGAGTTTATCTTCCGCAAGCACGTTTGAGTCGGTGAGAGCGTTGAGCATTGTGGATTTGCCGGCATTTGTGTACCCGACAAGCGCAACAAGCGGAATGCGGTTCGCCTTTCGGCTTTCGCGCCGCAGTCCGCGCTGTTTTTCAATTTCGGACAGTTCGGTTTCAAGCTCGAAAACACGCCGCCTTATTCTCCGCCTGTCGATTTCAAGTTTCTTTTCGCCGGGGCCGCGCGTTCCGATGCCGCCGCCCAAACGCGAGAGAACCTGCCCCTGCCCGATAAGGCGGGGAAGACGGTAGCGCATTTGCGCAAGCTCCACCTGTAATTTGCCCTCACGGCTTGTTGCACGGGCAGCAAAAATATCGAGTATAAGCGTTGTTCTGTCAATAACGCGCGCTCCGAGGGTCTCCTCAAGCGTGCGGAGCTGAATTGCGGAAAGTTCATCATCAAAAATGAACAGATCCGCTTCAAGCTCGCTGCCCATAAGGCTGAGCTCGTTGGCTTTGCCGCTTCCGACATAGGTTGCATTGTCGATTGTGCGCCGACGGACACGAACTTTGCCGACAACAAGTGCGCCGGCGGTTTTTGCAAGCTCATTGAGCTCCTCAAGAGTGTCGTACCCTTCGTCATTATCCATGCCCACAAGGACGGCGCGTTCCTGCTCAACGGCTTCAACTTCTTTTGTCGTGCTGCGGAAACGGTCATCCGAATTGAAAATTTCCGCAATCAGTGCTTTTTGCGGGAGCTTGTAGGGCCGCATGGGTCCGTACACAAGCGCGGCGCGGCTGCCTGTGTCTTCGTCGAAATCGCCGAGATAGGCCGCGTAAAGCTGAGTGGGTTTGCCGTCCGAAACTCCGACAGCCGCCATGCAGTCAAGCTTCATTGAGCGCAGCGTTCCGAGATCAACTCCGGAAAGCCTGCCGTCCCCGCTTGGATGCGTGTGGATGCAGCGAACGCCGCAGAGTCTGTCTTCATTGCGCACGAGGCGCATTGAAGGCATGCTGACCTTTGCGCTGTCGCCTACAGAAACATCAACAATGCCGCCGTCACGGGAAATATAGACGGAAATCTCGCGGTTGATTTCGCCGGAGCAGGCGCAAAGCTCGCTTAAAAGTTCAAATGATGCAAATTCATCAAGCCCCTGCTTAAAGTCATAAAGGCTCTTCAGTCTGTCCAACATTGCGGACTTGATGCCGGTCAGGTTGCCGTTTGGTTTGTTTGCCATTTATTCTCCGATGAAACCGCAGCGCACGCATTGCGGTACGCAGCGGTTTTTTTGCTTTATCATGCTTATTATACCCGATTGCCGCGGTTGTTTCAAGATTATTGTGTGCAGAGAGACGGGGGAATAAAAAGAAAACAAAAACAAAAACCTTTGCCGGAAAATCCGAACAAAGGTTTTTGTGGCTGCCGAACTTGGATTCGAACCAAGGATGAACGAGTCAGAGTCGTTAGTGTTACCGTTACACCATTCGGCAATAGAATCCATCCCATTGTGCCGTCCGCCCCTCTTATAATACCCGTCTAAGAAGACAGGCGCGGGTGCGACGCTAATGCTTTCGGTACCCCAAGGCAATGCAAAGCATAATGCGGGGGTGCCTTTCGCGGTTCGACTATCGCCCCTAAAGTTGGAACGAGGGTTTATAATCAGGACGTAACGAACACCGCAGGATAGACATTGGTGGGATTAGTTGGGATCGAACCAACGACCTCTACGATGTCAACGTAGCGCTCTGACCAGCTGAGCTATAACCCCTTGCCTTTCAGCACACTCTATTATACACATAATTTTGAATTTTGCAACCCCTTTTTTGAAATTTATTTTTCGGGGAAATTGTGGTATAATGAGTATAATGTTTAAAAACGGAGCAGAAATGCTTTTAAAACAAGGATTTTTTGAATTTGAACGGAGGAAAAAATTTATGGCTTTTTTTTCGAACGGCGAGGACAAGCTCAAGTTGATGATACTTTTTACCCTTGAGTGCGCCGAAATGCCTCTTTCTCGTGAACAGATTGCAACCGTAATGAGCGAAAACGGAGTTGAAAACTATTTTGACGTGTGCGAGCACATAATCGATTTGGAAGCAAACGGCTGCATTGCATCCGTGCCGACATTCAAAATGCAGATGATAGTTATGACTCCGCGCGGAGAGGAGATTATGAATCTTTTCGGCAAAAACCTTCCGAAATCCCTGCGTGAGTCGATTGAGGGATTTGTCGGCAGCAACAAAGATGAGTTCCGTCGGGAGAATACCTCGCGCATTATCGCAACCCCGCTGCCGGACGGCGGTTTCGATGCAACTTTTGCACTCGTTGAAAACGGGGATGCGATATTTGAAATCCGCATCAAGCTCCCGAATGCAGAGTATACGCGTCTTGCGGAGAAAAATTGGGAGGCTCAGAATCAAAAAATATATATAGATACGCTGCTTGCGCTTGTGAAGACGTATCAGAATGCGCAAAACTCGGATGCAGCAGAAACTTGCGCACAGAACAATATATAGTGCTTGGCGGCAGTTTCGTTTTTTCGCGGAATGGTTTATAATAAGCATACTCCGATCACGGTTCGCATTCGCTTTGCTGTGCAGAGGGAATGCTGCCGGATTAAATCTGAAAGGTGGAAAACTCAATGTCAAAAACAAGAAAATATATCAGAATCATGTGCGTTATTCTGTCCGTCGCCGCACTGCTGACCTCCGCTGCGGGCTGTTCACGCAAATCAAACAAAAATGAAAAGGTATTGAAACAGATAATCAATAATCCGGATAGTTATCCGCAGCTCTCTTTTGCGGAATTCAACACGCTGATAAACGGCAAAACGGGACTTTCGGCTGCTGAACTCCCGCGGGACAAGGCTTGCGACACGGGCGATAACGGCTATGATTTCACAAGGTACATAGTCGGCGGGGAATTCATCTTCTCGTGCTATATCAATTCGAAAAAGCCGGATCAGAGCATGTACTCACTCAGCTATTTTGAAAACGGCAGCATCGTTGATGAAGTTTACGGACTCCAAAAATTTCCGGATTTCCTGAAAAAATACGGGAAATAAGTGGAGATTGCAAAGCTGCACAGGCACAACTTGTCTGTCGACGGGCACATTGTCCGGAGCGATGCTGATCGGTCTGCGATCTGATATTTGATTTAAATGAATGATTTATGATAAACCCGCACTTCACGCAAATGTGAAGAGCGGGTTTTTGCATTATGACGGCAAATCAACGGCTCTCCGATATTTAAATACTGAAGCTCGGGGTATCGGAGTTTGTCTGAAATATGATGATGCCCGCAGAATCTGAAAGAATAACAACATATCTTATAACAAATTTCCACGAATTCGGTTATTCTCCGGAAGGGTTGATTGTTTGAATCTTTCTTACAGATAAATTCACGAAATCGTCAATAATCGGATTGAACCCCGGTGCAAAATGTGGTACAATATTATAAGTATATTTTGCGGAGGTTTTATGCACAACCCGGGTGAAATGAACAGTGAGCGGCATTATTTTGCGCTGATCGGAGATATTATCGACTCGCGGCACGAACAAGATCGTTACGATGTGCAGAAAAAGCTGCAATCGATACTTTATTCCGTCAATGCCGAACATGCGGCGCATATTGCGGCAGATTTTTTGATAACACTCGGTGATGAGTTCCAAGGGCTTCTGTTTGCGGAAAAAGGTGCGGATCCGATTTTTGTTGCCGACAGGATAATCGACGAAATGTTTCCGGTTCGCATAAGAATTGCAATCGGTTTCGGCGGAATGGCAACACAAATCCGAAGGGAAGCGGCGATTGGGGCGGACGGAGAAGCGTTTTACCGTGCGCGGCACGGAATGAATTTGCTCAGGAAAGCCGAAAACCGCGGCAGAGCGTGTTCAAGAATTCTGCTTGACGCCGGAGGTGCGGAATGTTCAGAATGCGAGCGGAATGCGCGGCGGAAGGAGCTTGAAACCGGCGTGAATACCGTTTTGCTGCTCCTGTCCGCATTGCGGCGGGAGAGAACAAAACGGCAGAACGAGGCGGCAGCGATGTATGTTCGAAATGCGGTCACAAACGCTGCACAAACCCAAACAGAGCTTGCAAAGCGGCTTGGAATAACGCAGAGCACGTTCAATATCAGTCTTTCCGTTTCAAACGCAAGGGAGTATGCCGAAGGCCTGATCGCTGCGGAAGCTTTGCTTTCGGAACTGAAAACCGACGGTGAGCATGCGGAGAACGGTGATAAGGAATGTGCCGATAAAACCGTTTTAACCTGAAATTTAAATACGACAGCAGAGGATGAATCGATGAAGGAATACACACTTTTGATGCTTGCGCATATGCTCGGAGATTATTATTTTCAACCGCAGTGCCTTGCAAAACTGAAAAGCAGGAACACACTGTATGTTTTGATTCATGCAGGGATTTATGCGGCAGTGATGTTTTCAACGCTGCTGCTGTGTTATTCGAATGCATACTTATATGCGGTTGCTGCCTGTGCCGTGACACATGCAGTGATTGACATTGTGAAGCAGCTGATTTTAAACGGTGCCGCAAAGCGCGGCAGTTTGACCGTGAAACAGGACAGAGCCGCATATCTTATCGATCAGACACTGCACCTTTCGATAATCCTTGCTGTATCGTTTGCTTCGGCATTTTACGGTGAGGGGCGCGGAATAGAATTTTTGCAAAACGATATAAAAGCCCTCGTTGGCATTGACGGCTTTGCAATGCTCAGCATACTGACGATGCTGCTTGCCGTGCTGAAGCCCGCAAATGTTTTTGTTCAAAAGGTGCTTGTAACCGAAAAACCTGATGAAAAGGTGAAAACACGCCTGAAGCACGGCGGATGCATCGGTTCGTTGGAACGATTTATAATAATTTGCATGCTCCTGCTCGGGCAGTATTCCGCTGTTGCGCTTGTTTTCACCGCGAAATCGATAGTCAGATTCAAAGACTTTGAAGACCGCTCCTTTGCGGAATACTATCTTTACGGAACGCTTCTGAGCGTCGCGGTCAGCATCGCACTCTTTGCCTTGCTGAAAATTTTCGGCGCATAAACCTGTGCCGGAAGGAACGACCGAACAATGGATAACAACGGAGATAATACAAAATGAAACTTATTGCAATTGACGGCAACTCACTGATGCACAGAGCGTATTACGCGCTTCCTAACATGACCAACAAAGCGGGTACGCCGACGGGTGCACTGCACGGCTTCCTTTCGATGCTGCTTAAGCTTGTTGATATGCGGCCGGATTACCTGCTTGTTGCGTTTGACATGCCGATAAAAACCTTTCGACATGAAAAATATGCCGATTATAAAGCCGGCAGAAGGGAAACTCCGGACGATCTCCGCACGCAGTTTCCGCTCTTGCAGGAATTGCTGAAAAAAATGGGCATTGCCGTTATTGAATGCGAACGCTTCGAGGCGGATGATATTCTCGGCACATTTTCCCGTCGGGCGCAGAAGGAGGGCGTTGATTCTCTGCTTGTGACCGGGGATAGGGATGCTTTGCAGCTTATCACCGATAATGTACACGTTCTGATGACGAAAAAGGGCATCACCGAAACCGTTGAATACGATAAAGAAACCCTTTTTGCCGAATACGGACTTGAACCTGCACGCATGGTTGATCTCAAAGGCTTAATGGGCGACAATTCGGACAATCTGCCCGGCATTAAGGGCGTCGGCGAAAAGACCGCGCTGAAGCTGCTTTCAAAATACGGTACAATGGAATCCGTGCTTGAAAATGCGGAAAATGAAAAAGGCGCATTGCGGCAGAAGCTGCTTGACGGTGCGGAGTCCGCAAGGATGAGCTATGAACTCGGAACAATAAACACCGATGCTCCCGTGAGCGAGAGTGTGGAGGATTGCAGGTTCAATCCCGCTCTGCTTGCAAACGGCACGGCGGAGCTGACAAAGCTTGAACTTCGCGCCGTCCTTAAACGCGTGCGTGAACTTGCAGGCACGCAGAATCAAAATGCGGCAAACATGCCTGAACCAAACGGGAAAGATGCTGCCGAGGTTCGAACTGCCGACTTCGATCTCCGCGATGTCAAAAGTGATGAAGAGCTGCAGGCCTGCGTTGATACGCTTCTGCAATGCACTGAGATTGCGTTCGATATTTGTGAACAGAGTGTCACGGTCGCTGCAATAACGGGAGAAGGCACAGTGCTTTTCAATGCCTCGGTCGGAGGTGATCTGTTCAGTGCGGCATTGCTGCCCGAACAGGTTCTCTGCGCACTTAAGCCCGTCTTTGAGTCGAAAAAAATCAAAAAAACCGTATTTGATGCCAAATCAAAACGGCATATCCTTGCGCCGTTCGGTGTTGCGCTCAACGGTGAAATTTTCGATGCCATGCTTGCGGATTACCTGCTTAACGCACTGCATCCCGCAAAAACACTTGATGTGCTTGCCGAGGAGAGCGGTATAGGTGAGCGCGGAGCGGCTGCGCTTATCGTTTTGAAACCGAAACTGGAACAAATGCTTGAACGCAGCGGCATGACGGAGCTGTATCGGAATGTTGAAATGCCGCTTGAACATGTGCTGTTTGATATGGAGAGCGCGGGGTTCATGCTCGACAGGGAGGTTTTATGTTCTCTCGGCGAAACCATGGCGGCGCGTTCCGAAGAGCTTGCGAAAGAAATTCACGCGCTTGCGGGGGAAAGTTTCAACATCCTTTCGCCGAAGCAGCTTTCCGTGGTATTGTTTGAAAAACTCAGCCTTCCGCCGCGAAAGAAAACAAAAACGGGATATTCGACCGACAGTGAGGTGCTTGAAGGGCTGAAGACCATGCATCCTATCGTGGGCAAGGTGCTTGAGTACAGATTCCTGACAAAACTCAAATCAACGTTCATCGATGCAATGCTCCAAAAAATTGGTTCGGACGGACGAATCCGCACAACCCTGAACCAGAACGTTACCGCAACGGGACGTATTTCAAGTCAGGAACCGAATTTGCAGAACATTCCTGTCCGCACGGAGCTTGGACGCGAAATCCGCCGCGCTTTTGTTGCAAGCCCGGGCTGTGTTCTTGTCGGGGCGGACTATTCGCAGATAGAATTGCGCGTGCTTGCGCACATAAGCGGGGATGAGGCTTTGATTGCCGCATTCAACGACGGGGATGATATCCACACACGCACCGCGGCGGAAGTTTTCGGCGTCCCTAAGGACGAGGTGACGCGTGAAATGCGTTCTGCGGCAAAAGCTGTCAATTTCGGCATTGTGTACGGCATAAGCGCATACGGCCTCTCCGAACAATTGGATATTTCGCCGAAGAAAGCTTCGGAATACATTGAAAAGTACCTTGACCGCTGCACGGGAGTGCGGAACTATATGAAAACTGCGGTTGAAAACGGCAGGGAAAAAGGCTATGCCGTGACCATTATGGGCAGAAGGCGCGAGCTTCCCGAAATCGTATCTTCAAACTACAACACGCGAAGTTTCGGTGAGCGCGTAGCGATGAATATGCCGATTCAGGGTTCGGCGGCAGATATAATTAAAGCCGCAATGGTGAAGGTTGCAAACAGTCTTAAGGAACAGGGACTCCGCGCACGGCTGATACTTCAGATTCACGATGAGCTGATTATAGACACACCGGAGGAGGAGACGGAGCGCGTGAAGGCTTTGCTTTCGGACTGCATGAGCAATGTTGTAAAGCTTCGCGTGCCGCTCAAAGCGGATGTTGAGTGCGGACACAGCTGGTTTGATACAAAGTAAAGCATTATCATAAAGAAACGGAGGAAGGAACCGACTCTATGTACAGCGAAAGAACAAATGGTTTTGACGCAAAAATCATTGCCGAAAACAGGCGTATTCCGCTGCTTGGGCTTACGGGAAGCATGGCGGCGGGCAAATCCACCGTTTCGGCAATGCTGGCTGAGCGCGGTTTTTTTATCGTTGATGCGGATAAAACGGCGCATGATGTGATTCAAACGGAAAAAGTCTTAAGGAAGCTTACTGATGCGTTCGGCGAGGGCATACTGGATGAATCGGGCAATATAGACCGAAAAAAGCTTTCTGTATGTGTGTTTGGGGAAAAGAAAAACGAAGTGCAGGATAAAACCTGCCCGGGCAATGCGGCAAATGCTTCAGCGGAACGAATTGCAGCCGAGAAAAAGAGTCGTGTGGAGCTTCTGAATGATATTGTTCATCCTGCCGTGATTGAAAGCCTGTTCGAACAGGCGGAGACGGCGAAACTTGCGGCATCTGCGCCGCGAAACAGCTTCCGGATTGCCGTGGGGTGGTGCTTGATGTGCCGCTGCTTATCGAAAGCGGGCTGCATAAAAGATGCGACAGCGTGATTCTTGTGACGGCGAATATTGAAACACGTTATGCCCGTATAATGAAGCGTGACGGGCTGTCGAGGCGCGAGGCGCGTGCAAGAATTGCGGCGCAGATGCCGCAATGGAAGAAAAAACGCTATGCGGATTACATAATCGAAAACGATACGACCGAGGCCGAGCTGCATTTGCGGGTTGATGAGCTTATCGGAACATTGCAAAAAAATGCGGCGGAAAATAATGCACAGCCGTCCTGCGAGGCATAAAACGCTCCCGCAGAAACAAAAATGCATATGGGGGCGGAGAATATGGCGAAAAAAGCTGCAAAAAGAAAAAATACACGCAAAAATACAGGCAGTCGGAAGAACGGCGGCAGAAACAGGCTTTGGATCATTTTTGCGGGCTGCTGTATTGCGCTTGCGGTCGCAGCTGTGTTCCAAAAACCTGTGCGGAGACATTTTTCTTATCCGATGGAATATGAAGCAGAGGTTCGACGCGCGTGCGAAAAATACGATCTCGATCCCTGCCTTGTATTTGCAGTCATAAGAACGGAAAGTTTTTTTACTCCGGATGCCGTATCGGGTGCGGGCGCACAGGGATTGATGCAGATCATGCCCGAAACGGGCGAATGGATCGCATGGCGGCAGGGGAAAGAGTATGACGAAAGCAGAATATTCGAACCGGATTACAATATTGATTTGGGCTGCTGGCTGCTCTCGTTTCTTTTGGAAAAATACAACGGGGATGTTGAGCTTGCTGCCGCTGCATACAATGCAGGTCACAGCGCCGTGAACCGTTGGCTGGACGACCCGAAATACTATGACGGGAAAAATCTCACCATTCCGTACGAGGAAACAGAAAACTATGTTAAAAAGGTTAAAGATGCATATGAAAAATACCAATTTCTGCGCGAAAGCGAACATGAAGCGGGACGCGAATAGGGTCGAACCTGCAAGGCGGGTTTTGTTAAAAGCAGGAGCCGTTCTGCTTGCCGTCTTGGTGCTTTTCTGTACTGCATGCGGAAAGCGCGGCAGCGGCGACGCGATTCAGACGAATCTGCCGCAATCTGCGGCGCCGCAAACATCGGAACCCGTTCCGCAGCAGGGCGGATCGCTGAAACTCCCCATGCCGCGCAACCTGAATAAAGATAATCTGAATTATAATCCGCTGATAGCAACAACGGAGGAAGCACTCGGGCTCTATTCGCTTGTTTTCGAGAGCCTTATCGGCATTGACGAAAGCAACAGGCTCATTCCGTCGCTTGCCATTAACTGGAGCGCGGATGAAGAAAATGCAAATTCGTGGATTATTAACCTGCGCGAAAACGTTAAATGGCATTCGGGGGACATATTGACTGCGGGTGATGTTGTGTATACATTTAATCAGCTTTACACTCTCGGTTCCGAATCATACTATGCTTCTGCGCTTTCAAGCATCAATCGAATTGAAATGATAGACGCGACAACACTGCGCGTAACGATGAATTCTGCGGGCATAGGGGAGCTTTATTCGCTCAGCTTCCCGATAATACATGAGAATGCCGAACCGTTCACCGGGACGGGCGCATATCGTGCAAGCTACGTTTCAAACACAAAGATAACGTTAAAATCCAACGAGGAATGGTGGGACAGGCCGCCGTATATCGATACTGTCGAATTCCACGCAAGAGAATCAAACGCAACCGCGCTCGCCTCCTACGGTGCGGGGCAGCTTAACTTTGTGCCCACTGCGCTTCTGACCGTCGGACAATACAGCGAGGCGGGAAAAACCGTTGTTACGGATATGATGACTCAAAACATGGAAGTCATGCTTGTGAATCATAATCGCGCATTCGTGTCACGCGTTGAGTTCCGCCGTGCAATTGCACATGCACTGAACAGAACCAAGCTGATAACAAACGCTTACATGAACAGGGCTCGTGCTGCCGACGTTCCTGTGCCGCCGGATTCATGGCTGTATAACAGCAACGCCGTTCAATATGACTTTAACCTGAACAGCGCAAATGCAATTCTCGATGAACTCGGCAGCCGCGTCGGTGCGGACGGGCGGAGAACGCTGAACGGAAGCCCGATTGAGCTTACGCTTTTAACAAGCGGCACAACCGAAAACACCGTTCGAAGCGAGGCGGCGGGCATGATTGCCGAACAGCTTGCGGCCGTCGGCATAACGGTGAAGGTTGTGACCGCTGCACATTCATACGGAAGCGCGGACAGCGAATACATGACCGCGCTTGCGGCAGGCGATTGGGATCTTGCATTATGCGGCTTTAATCTTGCACAAAGCAATGACCTTGAGCCTTATCTCGGTGTAAACGGGAAGAACAATTTCGGGCATTACAATGCAGGCTTATATTCCGGGGTTTCGGCCGCACTTAACAAAATGAACGCTGCTGCGGATGAGGAATCCCTTCGCAATGCCGCATATGAGCTGCAAACCGCTTTTGCCGATGAGCTTCCGTTCATTGTGCTTTATTTTCGCCTGAACAGCGTTGTGTACTCCGCAAAGCTTCAGGAAATCGGAACGATGCGCGAACCGGCTTTGCTGCGGAACATAAAAAACTGGTATTTTATAAAATAAAATCATGTCAGTCACGGAGCCGCTTCAGCAGTTCGCCGCCGTGTTCTTTGAGCCATTTTTCCTGCGTGCGATAGGTTGGAAAAACACGAAGGACTTCGGCATAGAATTTTTGCGAGTGGTTCATTTCCATGCGGTGACAAAGTTCATGAACAACAACGCTGTCCAAAACCTCCGGCGGGGCAAGCATTAAAAGGCAGTTGAAATTCAGATTGCCTTTGCTGCTGCAGCTTCCCCAGCGGGAGGTTTGGTTTCGAATCGTTATTCGCCCGTATGTAACGCCGATAAGCGGAGCATAGTACGCAGCGCGCGCGGGAATCACTTTCAGAGCTTGTTGAGCAAGGTTATGAAGCTCTTCGGGCGTCAGTTTCGGGATGCTTTCCGCAGCTGCTTCACGGGAACGTGATTTTGCAAGATGGGTCTCAATCCATTGCCTGTTTTTTTGGATGAATCGCCTGATATCATCATCTGCTGCCTGATGCGGGGCGCGAATGATAAGCCGACCCTGCTTGATTTCGGCAGCAAGTGTTTTTCGGCTGCTTTTAATCAGTTCATATTCCGGTTCGTTTTGCATTGATTTCTCCGAGTTGATATGATGTTTCAATTTTAGCACAAGTGTGCACCGTAAGCAAGATTCGCTTAATTATTTCCGGCTGTAACAAACTAAGTTTTTTCTTTAAATGCCTTGACTTTTCTTAAAAAATGTATTAAACTTGAAAGGTATATACCAAGGCGGAAAGCGCAGCCATATTTATTTTTCATCCGGGTGCGCGGACTGCCGCATTTATTGGAGATTTATATGGATTTATTTGACAAATGCAGGGTTGAGATAGTCGAGAAGGCAACAGCCGAAAACGTTTATCCCTATTTCCACCAAATCGAATCGAAACAGGCTCCGGAAGTCATCATGGAGGGTTCACGGCGCATAATGCTCGGTTCAAACAACTACCTTGGGCTGACTTCCAATCCCGACGTTATTGCGGCGGGCGTGCGTGCACTCGAAAAATACGGCTCGGGCTGTTCAGGTTCGCGTTTTTTGAACGGCACGCTTGATTTGCATGTTCAGCTTGAGTCGGAGCTTGCTGATTTTTTGAACAAAGAAGATGTTATGACATTCTCAACGGGTTTCCAAAGCAATTTGGGCATCATCAGCGCGATTGCGGGTCGAGGCGATTACATTTTCTGCGATAAGGAGAATCATGCAAGCATTTATGACGGCTGCAAACTGAGCTACGCAAAGACGATTCGCTTCAACCACAGCGATATGGCACACCTTGAGACTGCGCTTCAGAGTGTTCCGCTTGAATCGGGCAAGCTTATTGTGACAGACGGCGTGTTCAGCATGGGCGGCGATATATGCAAGCTGCCCGAAATTGTTGAGCTTGCGCAAAAATACAAAGCGCGCGTTATGGTTGACGATGCTCACGGTCTCGGCGTTATCGGAAACGGCGGCAGAGGTACGGCAGATTATTTTGGGTTGACCGATAAGGTTGATATCATAATGGGCACCTTCAGCAAGTCACTCGCTTCCCTCGGCGGCTATATGGCGGGCGATAAGCGCGTTGTGAACTATGTTCGTCATGCCTCGCGTCCGTTCATCTTCTGCGCAAGCATTCCGCCCGCAAACTGCGCAACGGCGATTGAGGCACTGCATATTCTCCGCAGTCATCCCGAAATGCCCAAGAGGCTTGTTGAACTTGCGGCTTATATGCGCAAAGGGCTGCTGGAACGCGGCATTGCCATACGCGACAGCATAACGCCGATTATCCCCATCTATACCTATGATGAAATGCGCACCCTCCGCAAGGCAAAGGAATTGTTTGATGCGGGTGTTTATGTGAACCCGGTTCTACCGCCCGCAACGCCTCCGGGAGAGAGTGTCTGCTCCGCACGAGCTATATGGCAAACCATACCGAGACTATACTTGACGAGGCTCTCGATATTATTGAGAGAATTGTAAAAAATGACTGATAAACCGAAAAGAATCGTACTTATCACCGGTGCTTCGGGCGGAATAGGGCTTGCAGCCGCAAAACTGTTCTTTGCCAAGGGAGACAGAGTGTACGGGTTGAGCCGCCGTCCGTGCCCGGAAGCGGGAATTGAGAGCATTTGCGCCGATGTTACGGACGAGGCTGCCGTCCGCAATGCGATTAAAAACGTTGTCAGCCGTGAGGGTAGGCTTGACGTTCTTATCTGCAATGCCGGGTTCGGAATTTCCGGTGCGGTTGAGTTCACAGCCTATGCGGATGCAAAACGCCAATTTGACGTTAACTTTTTCGGCACTTCCAACTGCATACGTGCGGCCTTGCCCGAAATGCGCAGGCAGGGGAGCGGTATGATAATCGTAACAAGCTCGGTTGCGGGAATGCTGTCCATACCTTTTCAGGCATATTACTCGGCATCAAAAGCTGCGCTGAATTCGCTTGTGCTTGCAACGGCCAACGAAGTGCGTCCGTACGGGGTTCGCGTTGCGGCAATCATGCCCGGCGATATAAAAACAGGTTTTACTGCTGCAAGAACAAAATCGAATGCGGGCAGCTCCGATTATGCTGCACTTTCGAAATCCGTTGCAACGATGGAACGCGATGAGCAGAACGGCATGTCCCCCGATGTTATCGCGCGGTGCATGTATTCGGTGTCCCGCAAACGCAACCCGAAGCCGCTTCGCTCCGTCGGGCTGCAATACAAAGCCTGCTGCCTGCTCGGAAAGTATCTGCCCTGTCGGCTGTCAAATTGGATAGTCGGCAAAATGTATGCATCAAAATAACAAACGGACATTAACGGTATTCAGCGTTGTTTGATACCTCAGCTGCGGCTAAAAAAAACAAAACCCGCCGACGGATGCTTGACGTCAGCGGGTTTTTAATAAACATAATTGCATGTGCCATGCAAGGGCATTTGCGCTCTTAACAGCGACCGTTATCAGAATCGGAAATAGATGAACGGATTATAGCCGCTTGAAACGAGCGATGCAGTGCAGATAACAAGCGCAATCAACACAAGTGCCGCATCGGCATAGCCGCACCACGCTCTGTTTTCGATTTTTTTATGAAGGTTGCTGACCAACGGGGTGGAGGCAATGATTGAAATGATCAGCACGGGAAGATAAGCAAGCACATAAACCAGTGCATCATGCGAAATCAAGCCGACACTGCCGCCGTTGAAAAGCGAAACAATGAAATCACGCATCTGCCCCATGTCCGTGAAGTCGAACAGAACCCACCCGAAGGTGAAAAGGAATATCGCATACAGGTGGGAAAGGAATGCGGGGGCCTTTTCAAGATATTTCCCGAGGAACAGTTTTTCGATAATGATGATAATCCCGAAATACACTCCCCAAAGCACGAAATTCCAGCTTGCACCGTGCCAAAGTCCGGTGAGCATCCAAACGATTGCGGTGTTAAGCAGGGTGCGCGCAAGTCCGCGGCGGTTGCCGCCGAGGGGAATGTAGACGTATTCCCTGAACCATGTGGAAAGGGAGATATGCCATCTGCGCCAGAATTCGCTGATACTGCGGGAAATATAGGGGTAATCAAAGTTTTTGAGAAACTCAAACCCGAACATTCGGCCGAGACCTATTGCCATATCTGAATAGCCGCCGAAATCGAAATAGATATGCAGTGTATATGCAATGATTCCGACCCATGAACCGAGAACACCGTTTGTTGCGGAGCTTTCGCGGAGAACGTTCCAAAGAGCGATAAGCTGATTTGCAAGCAAAACTTTTTTTGCAAGTCCGACAGTGAAAAGCTTTATTCCGGAAGCAAACTGAGCAACGTTTTCGTGCCTGTTTTCAAGCTGATCCGCAATGTCGCGATAGCGCACGATCGGGCCCGCGATAAGCTGCGGGAAGAGTGCGACATATGTACCGAAATACACGGGGTTCTTTTGAACAGATGTGTCGTTGCGGTAAACATCGATAACATAGCTCATTGCCTGAAAGGTATAGAACGAAATGCCTATGGGCAGAGGTATTATCGGCGTTGCATAGCTGCGCATGAACGGAAAAACGGCTTTCAGCGTGTCAACAACAAAGCCCGTGTATTTGAATACGCCCAGCAGCGCAAGGTTCAGCACAACGGAAGCAATGAGTACAGCCTTGCAGCGTTTTTTGTTGTTTCGATATTTTCCGACAAGCAAACCGGCAAGCCAGTTGAACGCTATGGAGAATATCATCAAAAGCACAAAACTCGGTTCGCCCCAGCCGTAGAAAATAAGGCTGAGAACACAGAGGATTACGTTTCGATAAACGCGATTAGGCACTGCATAATACAGTGCCAAAGTTACAACAAGATAGATGAAGATGAACAGCAGACTTGAAAAAACCATCAGCCGATGTTCTCCTGCATGATTTTCATGAGAGCATTGTAGTCGCTGCCCGCAACCATGTAAACATAATTGCCGACGCGATGCACTTCCACAGGATCGAGTTTTGCGGTCTCGGCGGGTGCATATTCTTTTGCAACCTTGCGGAGCCTGTCAAGTCGATTCTGAAGAATGCTTTGCAGTTCCTCGGCATATGCCGCATCGGAAACTTCAAAAATCGAAACTTCGCCGACTGTGACCGCATAGTTTTCCGACAGGTACATTGTCCACTGCGCAAGCTTTGTTTTATCGATTCCGTAAACCTCTTCAAGATCCCTCTCGGGCACTTTTGTCATTGACGGAAGCTGACCGGATTCAACAAGCTTTGTGTAAACCGCTTCAACATCCGCCTGCTTAGGCTGAGTTTCATTGCCTTTGCAGCCGATGAAAAGGAGCATAGCAAGAGCAAGAACGGCAGAGAGTGCAAAGGATACAGTGCGTTTCATTGTTTTTCCTCCATGATATCTTTTCGGATAATAAAACCCGAGGAGCATCTTTCTGTGTGTGGACCGAAATTGTATTGCACAAAGTCGGTCTGAATAATTCATAAACGGCAGTTCAAACGCTTGGATTATTCGAAAACAAGCTTTCCTTGACCGGTTATATGCCTTGCGGCAAGACTGCGAAGGACATCCGCCCAAACCGCATATGCGGAGTAGGTTTGATGAACGTAGTTGTCGGAGCAGTACTCCTTGGGGAGGAAGCCGCCCTCGTCAATAAGATTGCTTGCGATATTAACAAATTCATAGCCGTTTTCGCGGCACATTTCGGCAAGCAGTTTGTTAAGTGCATAGATATTCTTGTTGTTCAGCTTTTCGCGCTCGCTGCCTTTGAACATATACATTGCACTGATAACGTAAATCTCCGTTTCGGGGCTTTCGCGGCGAATATTCGAAATGACTTCGGCATAGTTGTCCGCAGTGCCCTGAACACCCCAAATGGAAATGTCGTTCAATCCAAACAGAATGAAGACCTTTTTTGCGCCCATTTTCTTAACGGCATCCCAAATGTAGCATTGTTCTCCGCCGTAAACGGGATGCAGGCTGGAATCCGAAATCGGCTCAAGTGCATGTCCGACACCATAGCTGCCTTCACAGAGGAAGCGCGTATTTCCGAAAAATTCGGGATTTTTTTCGAGCATGCGATTGTTATAGTTTTTCCAACCGATGGTGATTGAATCCCCGATAAACACGGCATCGGAAAACCAGCTTTCACACTCAGCATTACTTAAACCGTAAGTTTCCGTGGGCATTGTGTTGCGTGCGGGTGCGGTTTCACTGCCGAGGGACACGATACATTCGTTATCCGGAACTTCAGTCGGCGTGGGATTAATATCCGATGTTCCTTCCGAAGTGGGTACACTTGTGGATAAACCGCTGTTTGGGGTTGCACTGTCTGCGACCGAACCCTGTTGGGTTGCGGGAGCATTGGTTTGGTTGGGGGATGCGCTGCCGCCGATGTCGATAACGGGATCATCCGTTTTTTTGCATGCAAGTAACCCCAATGCAAAAATACAGGCAAGCAGAACAGCAACAATTTTACCTAATTTCATAAAACTAAGCCTCATAATATTGTATTTCGCGGCACTCTGAAAGTGCGGTATGCATACCCGCAGCTGCCGCTTCTGTTGAAGAATTCTACCATATTGGTGCGGGCTTGTCAATTGCAAGTGCGTTTCGGCCGAGAAAAACCGAATCCGGTTGCTTTTTTGCCGCAAAATCAAATATCCCGAAACACCAAAGTCCGATAAAAAAGATATCAGCCCTGCGCAATGATGCCTGCAATACCGGCGTCAAGCATTTCGGTCAGTTCCGCTCCCGATTCGCTCACAACATAATAAACATAGCAGCCGTTACGTTTAATCTGAGTGCTTTTAATCTTGTCATACTGCTCAATGCTGTAGCTTTCAGCGAGCTGAGCCTGTGCCTGGATTCGTGCCTTGAAGATTCGTTCAAGCGTTTTGGCATAGGTTTCATCAACGGCTTTGAATATTGCGGCTTCATCCGCCGATGACGAGGGGTTTTCTGCGATATAAAACACGGAGTCCTCAACCTTGTCCGTTTCGATTCCGAAAACGGGAAGATAATCTTCGGTCGGAACGGCAGTCAGAGCCGCCATTTTGCCTGTGCTGCGGATTTCATCAAAAAGCTGCTGCAAGGTCTTCGCACTGCTGTTTCCGGTGCATCCGAAGCAGATGCAGAATGCGAGCAGAAGTGATGCTGCGCCGATAAAAAGCATAATGCGTTCAGCTGGTTCGGAATGTTTTTTTGTTTTTTGATTCATTTTATTGCTGCCTATGTCCTTTCCTTACTCAATTTAAGGTATTGAGCGATGTTAAAAACGGTTAAGCCGACATTATTTTAATGACGCAGCGTCACGCACCGCTGTTTGACACAGTGATGCGCACATGCTTATCTTCCGTGCAGGTTTTCTGTGCGGTATCGGAAGTGCTGCCGAAATGCTCCGTGCTTCTTGAGTATCCGCGAACTATCGCATAACATGCACTGCTGCAAACTATGATATGTTCCTGCATGTCGATTCCGACTTCGTTGAGCAGAAGCCTGAGGCGCCGCGTATTTTCAATATCAAGTGCGGAGGGCTTCGGATCGCCGGACGGATGATTGTGCGCAATGATTATTGCGTTCGATTTTTGTGCGAGTGCGATCTCAACAATTCGCCTTAACGAAAACGGCGTTTCGGAGCTGTTTCCCCGTCCCACAATTTCGCTGTAAGTTACGGCGGATTTTGCGTTGAGACAAACCGCAAGGCAAACCTCCTCGCGTTCTTCCGCAATCAATGCACTGCAAAAATCCATTGCATCATCGGTATTTTTCAATTGTTTCCCGGCTGCGTCGGCAATTTTTGCGCGAAAATTGATATCACCGACCAATTTAATCAAAATGGCCGTGCTTTGCGAAACCCCTTCTTCCGCAAGTTCGGAAAAGCTTGCTTCAAGCACTCCGCGGAGTGAACCGAAGCGGTTGACCAGACGATGTGCAAGCGGATTCACATCCCGCCGGGGAATGGCATAAAACAGCAGAAGCTCAAGCAGCTGATGATCCCTGAGAGCATCGCTTCCGTTGCTTTTGATATAGCTTTCACGCAGTCGCTTTCGGTGTCCCTCGTGAATATTGCTGCATGTTTTATCGCTCAAAACTGTTTCTCCGTATGCACTGTCAAATTGTTTACTTTATGCTGCCGAAAGCGCGGCGGTTAATCCTGCTGCGCAGCAAGTCGAACGTATTCGCGCGCCAGAAGGCGCACACGTTCGTAATCTTCACTTTTTATTGCAGCTGCATTAAAAATCCCCGTGCTGATGCCGTATGCGCACGCACCCGCCTTTTTAAAGAGCAAAAGGTTTTCGGGTGTAACTCCGCCGACAGCTGCAACAGGAATATGCCTGAGAGGTGCTTTGATCGCTTTGAAGTATTCCACTCCGAGTGCACCGGCGGGGAACAGCTTCACAATATCAGCACCTGCCGCATGAGCTGCCGTGATTTCCGTCGGCGTCATTGCGCCCGGAATCGAAATCAGCCCGCGCCGCTTTGTTTCCTTGATTATATAGCAATCACTGTTCGGAGAAACAATATATTTCGCTCCCGCCTGTGCTGCAATGCTGAGCTGTTCAAGCGTCAGCACCGTGCCCGCGCCGACAGCCAGCACAGTGCCGAATCTGCGAACAAGTTTATCCAATGCTTCGCCCGCAATTTCGGGTGCAAGATTTTGCTCAAACGTAATTTCAACGGCTTTGATTCCGCCGCGTGCAGCCGCATCAACGGCGCGAAGCAGAGTGTCGCCGTAATTGCCGCGGGATATTGCAATGATGCCGTTTTCAAGTATTTTTTCAAGCGTGTTGTGTGATTCGATTTTTGCCATTGCTGCAACCTCTTTTATCATATGGGCAGATACGCCCGAATTTAACAAAAAGTTATTTATAACGGAACGGGATTGAAACGGCGTCACACAAGCCCGGCATATCCGTTTTGGCGCAAGCCTTCGTAAACGACGATTGCCACGGAGTTTGAAAGGTTGAGTGAACGCAGACCTTTTCGCATGGGAATGCGAATTGCATCCGAGCTGCGCCTTGAGAGCAGTTCCTGTCCGAGTCCCGCCGTTTCCTTTCCGAAAACAAGAAAATCGCCGGGCAGGAATTGCGCTTCGGCAAAGCTTGCTTCCGCATGGGTGGAAAGCAGATGGAACCGTGCATCGGGATGAGCCGCTTCAAGTTCTTCAAAGCTGTCGTAATAGTAAATCTCAAGCTCGTTCCAGTAGTCCAAACCGGCGCGCTTCAAATACCTGTCATCAACGGAAAAACCGAGGGGACGAACAAGGTGCAGCCTGCATCCGGTAACGGCACAGGTTCGGGATATATTGCCGGTGTTTTGCGGTATTTCCGGCTGAACCAAAACAATGTTAAACATACTCGTTAATCAGGCGATTTGTGTAAATCCCTGCAAAGCATAGCGAAACTTTTTGAAAAGGAGCCGAGAAAAAACGAGCAAGCATTTTTTGCGGAAACCTCCTTTAGGCGGTGTTTCGTTGATTTAATTAAAACTTTCTCGGTCGGTGCGGTCGCTCCCGCGCGGCACCGAAGATGCGGAACGGGAGCGGCGGCCGATGCGGGAAACGATCCGAATAAGCAAATACGGAACGCTTACCGAAAACAGTCCGAAATAAGCGGAATCGGCTTAAAAACCGCAGAAACGGAAAACAGTTATGACCTCAGAACCGCATCAAGACGGAATTTGAGAGCCTTCAAAATGGTATTCACTGCACGGTTGATGTCTTCATCAGTAAGCGTGCGTTCATCGGAACGGAGTTCGAAGCTGAATGCCATGCTCTTCTTGCCTTCGGGGATGCCCTTGTCGCCCGCTTCTTTGGGATAGTAGACATCGAATACCTTTGCGTTTTCAACAATAACCTGTGTCTTGGCTGTGTTGATGATGTCAATGACAGTCTGTGCTTCAATGTTCCTGTCAACAACAACCGCAATATCACGCGGCACGATCGGGAATTTGGGCAAAGGTCTGTATTTGCGTGAATTGTTTGTGTGCGCCGCAAGCTTGTTGAAATCGATTTCGGCAAGGTATGCGTTGCAGCTCAGGCCGAAATTCTTTTCAACGCGGGGGTGAGTGCAGCCCATTTCACCGATGACTTCGCCGTCAATTGAAACAACGGCTTTCTGGCCGGGGTGCAGATACGCTCCGCCTCCGCGCTCAAACCTTGCGTTCTCAATGCCGAGTATTTCGAACAGCTTTTCAATTATACCTTTAAGCGTGAAAAAGTTTTCGGCATTGCGGACATTTCCTGCACCGCCGTATGCGATAATGCCGAGCATCTTGCGTTCCTCGGGCAGATCGGGGTTGTTGAAGTGAACATTGCCGATTTCGAAGAACCTGCCGTGGCCGCTCTTTTTGTTGCAGTTTGTGCGCATCGTGCGGAGCAGGCCGCCGATGAGCGTTGTGCGCATAAGGCTTTGATCCTCGCCGAAGGGGTTTTGCAGGCGAACGGTGTTGCGCTTTTCGTCGTTCTCCGGAATAAGCAGCAGATCGTATTCCTGCGGAGATGTAAAATTGTAATTATAAAGCTCCATGAAGCCCATTGCAGCCATTGTATCCTTCACCCTGTCTTCAATTATGACGGAGCGGGAAAGCCTGCCTTGGAAGGAATCGCCGTGCATAAGCGTCGGCTCAATGTTATCGTAGCCGTAAAGCCGCCCGATTTCTTCAGCAATATCCCAGTCGGTTTCGATTCCGTCTTCAATATCCGTGCGGAAGTGAGGAACCTTGATACGCAGCTTGTTTTCACAAACCTCAGCGGGAATGCTGATGGTCGAAAGCAGCTCCGCCATGGATTCTCCGCTGAGTTTCGTGTTAAGAATACGGTTGATATGACAAACATCCGCATTCACGACTTTTTCGGAAATATCCGCATTGCAAACGTCGATCATGCTGCCGATGACCCTGCCGGCTCCGAGAATGCCAACAAGCTCAATCGCGCGGTTGACCGCAAGCTCCGCATTCACGGCTTCAACGCCCTTTGTGAACCTTGCGGAGGCGTCGGTTGAATGATGCAGCTTCTGCGTTGTGCGGCGAATGTTTGCTGCGTTGAACACCGCACTTTCGAACAGCGTGACCTTTGTATTTTCGGTGATTTCGGAATTCAGTCCGCCCATGACGCCTGCGATGCCGACGCCCTTATGCGGGTCGGCAATGAGCAGCATATCCGGTGTTACGGCGCGTTGTTTGCCGTCAAGCGTAGTTACAACCTCGCCCTCAACGGCATTGCGAACAACAATATGCGCATCTTCAATACAGGCAAGGTCGAATGCATGCATCGGATGACCGTATTCGAGCAGAACATAATTTGTGATATCAACAATATTGTTGATCGGACGGATTCCCGAAAGCTTCAGACGCAGCTGTATCCATTTCGGTGAGGGCTCGATTTTCAAATCGGTCACAACCCTTGCGCAATAGCGCGGGCAAAGGTTGGGATTGAGCACGGTGACCTTTGCATAATCCGCCGCACTGCCGCTGCCGGCAACGGGTTTGATGACAGGTTCGTGGAATTTCTGACCGAGAGCACTCGCAGCCTCGCGGCAGAGGCCGATAATGCTTTGACAATCGGGGCGGTTGGGCGTGAGTTCAATATCGAAAATGACATCGTCAAGCCCGAGTGCTTCCTGAATGCGCATACCGTTTGTGTATTTTGTGCCGTCGTTCAGAATCAGAACGCTGTCCGCACCCGCGCCCTCGTATTCAACATCGTTGATGCCGAGTTCCGCACCGCCGCAGAACATTCCGCTGCTCAGCACACCGCGCATCTTTGTGGGCTTTATTTCCGTGCCGTCCGCAAGAATCGCGCCGTCCAGCGCAACGGGAACCTGACAGCCTTCATACACATTAGTCGCATTGGTAACGATAACAAGTTCGTTTTCCGCGCCGATATCGATATTGCAAACGCGCAGCCTTTCTGCATTCGGGTGCTGCTCAATATGCGTTATTGTGCAGACAACAACGTTGCTGACCTTCATTTCGGGAATGATATCCGCAACCTCGAATCCGCGCAGGAGCATTTTTGAAGCAAACTCTTTGTGTGTGACATTATAGTCAACATAATCTTTCAGCCATTTAAGCGGTAGTTTCATTATTTTGCCCTCCTTAATTACAGCTGCCTGAGGAAACGCGCATCGCCTTCGTAAAGCAGGCGAATGTCGCTGATGCCGTATTTCAGGCACGCAACGCGGTCAACTCCGACGCCGAATGCAAGCGCGGACCATTCATTGGGATCGAGTCCGCAGTTTTGAAGTTCATGCGGGTTTGTGATGCCGCAGCCCATAATCTCCATCCAGCCCGTGTCCTTGCAGGAGCTGCATCCCTTTCCGCCGCAGATCGTGCAGGAAATATCAACCTCGGCAGAAGGCTCCGTGAACGGGAAATAACTCGGACGGAGGCGTGAGCGGACGTTCTCGCCGAAAACGGCCTTAACAAAAGTGTCGATAGTGCCTTTCAAATCGGCAAATGTCAGGTTTTTGTCAACAACAAGCCCTTCAATCTGCATGAAAACAGGGCTGTGGCTTGCATCGGGCTCGTCAACGCGGAAAACCCTTCCCGGAATAACAAGGCGGAATGGGGGCTCAAGCGCCATAAGCGCGCGCGCTTCGCAGGGGGATGTGTGCGTGCGCAGCAGAACCCTGTCGTTGATGTAGAAGGTATCCTGCATATCCCTTGCGGGGTGATCCGGCGGAAGGTTCAGCTTTGTGAAGTTGAAATCGTCATATTCGATTTCGGGCCCTTCAAAGGTTGTGAAGCCCAATCCAACAAGCGCATCGCGGATTTCGCGATATACCTTGGTAAGCGGGTTGAGCTTGCCGGACGGCAGCTCGATAATGCCCGGAAGGGTAACGTCAACGGTTTCGTCTTCAATGCGCTTTTGCTCTGCAAATGCGTCAAGCATTGCTTTTCGTGCTTCAAGTGCTTCGGCAATGGACTGCTTAACCTCATTGGCCGCTTTGCCGAGCTGTGCGCGCCTTTCGGCAGAAAGTTTGCCCATTGTGCGCAGAATAGCCGTCAATGCGCCGTTTCTGCCCAAAACGGAGGTGTTCAGTTCGGACAGCTCTTCTTCGCTTTTGATGTTCTCAAGCCGCTTAAGCGCGTCCTCACGGATTTTTGCAAGTTCGTCAAGCATTTTGTTTTTCTCCTTTATTTTTTCAAATCAAAGAAATTTGTTCCGCAAAATAAATCAAGCGCATCCGTCCCTGAGGGACGAGTGCGCTTTTCTCGTGGTACCACCCTGTTTCACAGCCCGAAACGTGCCGAATGCATCCGCGAAATTGCGTTCACAAACAGCAACAGTCCAAGGCTGCCTCAAAAAGACTTTATCGGGTCTGACGCGGCAGCGACTACACATTTGCCCCGGTCCAAACCCGCTTTTGTCCGTGAATGAGCCCGAAGAGTACCGACGGACACGGCACGGCGCAAATTCGAGATTCGGAAGGCAAAACTTCACCGCTGCGGCTCCGGAGCGAACTTTATGAGCTTTAATTGCGGCTCGCTCCCAGCAAATGCGAACCTCTCTTGGGCAACCGCCGAGGGACTTGAACCCCCGACCTTCGGATTATGAGCCCCAAATTTAATTTGATGAAAATTCTAACACTTATTTTTGGCAATGTCAACCCAGATTAACAATATAAAACGCAAGCACAAACAGGTAAAGAAAATATATATAACTTTTTTAAAAATAATGCTTGACAACCGCTTCCGTGCGTGGTATCATAGCTCCTGCATTGTGGAGCGAGAGTTCCAAAGGCAATGACCATCGCGGGGTGGAGCAGTCGGTAGCTCGTCGGGCTCATAATCCGAAGGTCGGGGGTTCAAGTCCCTCCCCCGCAACCATTTCAATTGCGGTCGTGCATCAGCCCCTCCGCACGAATACGGCGGCATAGCTCAGCTGGCTAGAGCATTCGGTTCATACCCGGAGTGTCATCTGTTCGAATCAGATTGCCGCTACCAAACAAAGGAAGCATTCATTCGATTGCTTCCTTTTGTTTTGCAAAATGAATTCCGTTGCTCTTTCAGCAAAAAAATGCAAAGGGTGAAAAAATGAACGAAAGAAAAAGCAGCAGCGCAAAGAGAATGAATAAGGTATGCATTCTGTCAGCGATTGAACAGTTTGTAAAGAAAAATACCGTAATGGTTATTGCACTTTCGGCTGCGGTCATAACCATGTTTTTTGTGCCTCCGGATAAGCTTTATTCGGGGTATTTCGATTTCAAAACTCTGACATGCCTGTTCTGCGTGCTTGCGGTTGTGTGCGCGCTGAAGAACATTAACTTTTTTTACATGCTGGCACGCAAAATAGTTCGGCTTTTTAAAAACGCCCGCATGAGCGTGCTTGCCCTTGTGTACATAACTTTTATCGGTTCCATGCTGATAGCAAACGACATGGCTCTGCTGACGTTTTTGCCGCTGGGATTTTTTGTGCTCACAACAACGCACAAAGAAAAATACATGGCATTCACTTTCATAATGCAGAATATAGCCGCAAATCTCGGCGGAATGCTGACTCCGTTCGGAAATCCGCAGAACCTGTATCTTTACACAAAGTTTGAAATCCCGAACCTTGAGTTTATGCGTATCATGGCACCGCCTTTCGTTTTTTCGGTCGCTCTTATCACGTTTTGCTGTCTGGTATTTGTAAAGCCGGAACCGCTGGAGCTGAGCGATGAAAAGTTTCGGCTTCCGCCGGTGCGTCTTGCGGTTTACCTTGCGCTTTTTGCGTTGGCAATTGCGATAGTTTTCAGAGGAATTCCGTATTGGATAGGCTTGGTTATAATACCGGCTGTTTTGCTTGCGGCGGACCGAAAGGCACTGCTCGCAGTTGATTGGCCGCTGCTGCTGACATTTGTATTCTTCTTTATTTTTGCGGGAAATATGAGCAGAATAGGCATCGTTCGGCAGTTTCTGTCGGGGCTTTTGGAGCGGAACACGCTTGTGTTCAGTGTTCTTTCGTGCCAGTTCATAAGCAATGTTCCGTCCGCAATTCTGCTTTCACAGTTCACGGAAAACTATGCGGATCTGCTTGTCGGAGTAAATATCGGCGGTGTCGGCACACTCATCGCATCGCTTGCAAGCCTCATCACTTTCCGTGAATATGTAAAGCATAATCCCGGAAAATCAGGAGTATATGTAAAAGAGTTTTCCCTGTTTAATTTTTCCTTTCTCATATTGCTGACGGGGTTCATGCTTCTGCTTAAAACCGCCGCGCAGCACGGCTCTTAAAAAAGTCGCTTAAATGTCACAAAAACAAACAGCCCTTTCCGATGTCGATGCATTCGGAAGGGCTGTTTATGCATACTTTGCGTACTGTACAGTTGATTGGAACAATACGGTGAATGTCGGGATACTCACCCCGCACCGTTTCGCTGCAAACTCACGGCCGCGGGCGGATTCCGTCGCCTATTTGCGATGAAACGATCGCATGAAGGTCTATGATGAACCAATCTCCGATAATTATTTTGCTCTTTTCAACAAAGCCGGAACGGTGTCCGATTCGAACATAGTACCAGTCCCCGATTTCAAACCAAACGCGAATCTGTGCACCTTCACTGAGTGACACGATTTCGGCTGCATATTGAGAAGGGGAGGTACGAAGGGCGGCCGCTTCGGTTGTTTTTGCCTCGCAGACTCTTTGCTGCGCAGCAATGGGCGACGGGAAAAGCTTAACATCGATATAATCGCCGCGAACATAGCCGAGTTTGCCGTCCGCAATGCAGCAAATCCAACCGTTAACGGCATTGATAACGTCAACATGCGTGCCCGTGTTGAACTTGCCCAAACTTGTGAATGATGCGGAGGGACCGGAGCGAAGGTTGACATTGGTCGTGTTGAACTCGCCGTATGCTTTGATATTAAGGCTGTATGCAAAAGGACGCTCGGGATTCAGCTCGCAAACATCGGTAAGCTTCATTTTCCCATAGTAAAATTTAAGCACCTGCTGATACGTCTGACCCTCACGCGCCCGCGCCTGAGCACCGTATTGCGACATTCCGAGGCCATGCCCGTAGCGGCAGAAATAGATGTTGTAACCGGTGCTCGTCGGTTCTCCCCAGTACATCTTATAATTTTTTGTAAAAACACCTTCAGCTTTCAACCTGTCGGCTGAAAACCCGAAGGAAACTTCCTGCTCGCCGCTGCCGGTGCCAACAAGAATACGCACATCAACATTCGCCATGTTGCGTTCGCAGTTTTCGAATTTCGGTGTGTTCACATCCGTTTCAAGAATCGAGATAAGCCGAACGGAAGATCCGACAATTTTTTTCGCCTCTTTGCGAAGGAGAGCGTTAAATGCTTCGTTGTCGGATATTTCTCCGTATGTAATTTCAAGATTCTGCCTGCAGGCAGGATTGGCTTCATAAAAGTCAATGTCATCAAGACGGATTTCATACAGCGGGTCAAGCGAATCATATCCGAAAAGGTGCGACGGCAAAGCGGTCTCTCCGCCGTTTGTTGCGCCGTAAAACGCAAGAGGGATTTCGTTATCGACAGACAGAATGACGCCCGTTGTTTCAACGCAGGCACGCATACATTTTTCGTAGCCGGGTTTATAGCCGCGATAACCCTGATAGTTAAACGAATCGGTTATATCATAATCATCACCGGGCATGGTAAAGCCGAATGCATAGGTTCTTGAGGCGACCGCCTGGCATTTGAGTGATTCGATGGGGCAGGACTCGCTCATTTCGTAAGGCACGATGCCATAGAGATAATGCGCCGTCGGAATATTGTTGATGACTCGGAGCGTTCCGTCATCATTGATGCGGAAAACAAGGTTGCCCAAGTATTTTCTTTCGTTTGCGTTTCCGCTGCAAAAGAGCTGGAGCCAACCGGCGGATTCGTTGTAATTCACGCGCATAAGCGTTATTTCGGAACCCCGATAAACGGTCGAACCGCCCGAGCTGAGCGTAATTTTACCGTCTTCAACGGTGACGGCAGCTGTGCGGGGGGAGCTTTCGCTGCCGACAACAGCACGCATATTTTCCGCAACATAATATGCGCCGCAAAGCTCAAGGCGAACACTTGCCGTTTCTCCGACGGACAGCTTGACATTTATAAACGAAAAATCAGAATTTACACTTCTTCGCACATCGCGCTTCAGTTTCGGAACACCGTCGGCAGTCATAGGAATGCCGTTGGCATCCATAGGAATGCCGCTCGAGAATGCTTGTTCATCGTTCGAACGGAGATTATCGGCTGCTCTGCCGGTTTGGGTTTTGGCAAAGTCCGCCGCAAAGTTCTCGGCTGCCGATGCTGCCGCAGGCAGTGCCGCGCCGAGTGCGATCGCGGCAAAAAGAAGCACGGCGATCAACGATGAAATAAACCTTTGCAGTCGTGTTTTTTTGTTATTCATTAAAACTTATCCTCCTTTTTCGTTCAAGAATTGTGCGAACGGCCTCCGAAGCAAGAGCAAGCCCGAACGCTCCGGGAACAAAGGGTACGCTTGCGGGTGCGTTCAGCTTCATATCCGGATCCGGAACGGGAATGACGGGTGTTTTCGGCTCTTCAACGGAATAAACAACTTTGAGTTTTTTTATACCGCGCTTGCGCAATTCTCTGCGCATAACGCGGGAAAGCGGGTCGATGCTTGTTTCAAAGATATCCGCAATGCGAATTTTGTCCGGTTCAAGTCTGTTGCCCGCACCCATGCTGGAAAGAATCGGAATGCCGCATCGTGACGCTGCCTCAATGAGTGCGATCTTTGCCGTGACATTATCCACGGCGTCGATGATTATATCGGCGTCTGCGGGAATCAGCTCTTCCGCATTTTCACGCGTCACAAAACAGTCGAATGCTTCGGTGATGCAGTCCGAAACATCCGCAATATGAAGACTCATCGCTTCAACTTTTTTCATGCCTACGGTGGATTTTTTTGCACAAATCTGCCTGTTCAGATTGCTCGGCTTGACCTTGGCCGAGTCAAAAATTGCAATTCGGCCGAGGCCGCAGCGAACCAATGCATCAACGCAGTGCCCGCCGACTCCGCCGACTCCGAAAACCGCCGCCTTGGATTCAAGCAGGATGTTTTCTGCATCCTCACCAAGCAGCATTGCCGTTCTGTAAAAAGTTTCTCTCATTCCGAACCCGTATCTCCGAATACCTTTGCATCTCGACTGTTCAGCCGTTTTGGGTTTTTTCGGGCGAATGCACGAGCATTGCCCGTCTGCTAAGCAACATTATATCAAATCGACACGGATACTGCAAGCTTTTGGCAATGCAGGCGTGTTTTGAAAAAAAGCAGCTTTACCTGTCGCCTCGTTTTATGGTATCATTCTTTCAAAGGATTAAAATTTTGAACAGAAGGAAGGGAAAACATGGCGGCAAGAATAGTGCATCACGCGGCAGCGGAACGGTTATTGAAATGCGTTGAATTTAAAAACCCCGACAGATTTCGCTTCGGCATAATAATGCCCGACTCGGCAGGATGGTCTTCGGAAGAGAGCAAAAAGGCGCATTTTTTGAAGTTAATCTGTGGCGGAACAAAAAAGACCTACGATTTAACAGCATTCCGCAGCAGATTCGGACGGAAGGTGATGACAGATGACCTTTATTTGGGCTATTACCTGCATCTTGTTCAGGACCTGCTTTTTCGCGGCTTTATTTACGGGAAATATAATTGGGATCCGCACACCGACGGAAACATAGACAGGCTTCACGATGATTATCGAAAAGCAAATACATACCTGTCAAAAAGACATGGTTTGACTTTCAATATTGTTTTGCCGGAGAATTTGAACGCAGAAGAGCTGAGTCATATTGCGGAATTTAAACCGCGGGAGTTCCTTGCGGAAATGTATTCGGATTATAAACAAAACTCCGGAGATTTAACGAAGGAGTCCCCCGCATTCTTTTTTACGGGCGAAATGGCGGATGAATTCATTGAAATTGCAGTTGACGGCTGCTTGAATGAGCTGAATGCTCTTCAAAAAGGCGTTTCCGCGATTAATGAAACTTTGCTTGCATTTGCATGGTAACATATCGAAAAATGATTGTTTTAAAAATGTTGAATACATGCAGCGGCAAAGGCAGATGCTGAACAAAAAAGAACGGAGAAAAAACTGTGGAAGATACGGTGTTTGAAAAAATTTATAAAGTAGTTCGCAAAATTCCGCGAGGCAAAGTTGCAACCTACGGGCAGATCGCTGCTCTTGCGGGCAATCCGCGCTGGGCACGTGTTGTAGGCTATGCCCTGCATGTAAATCCGGATCCCTCCGAAATTCCATGCTATCGCGTTGTGAACAGGCAGGGCAAAGTTTCCGAAGCATTTGCTTTCGGCGGTGAAAACATGCAGATTCAGCTGCTTTCCGCAGACGGGGTTGAGTTTGTTGACGGGCATGTGAACATGGAAAAATATCTCTGGCGGCCTGACGGGGACGAAAAATAGACCAAAACCGAAGTCTGCGTGCCCGTGAACCGAACGCAGCAGGTGTTCACGGCACACCTTATATTCATACCGTGCCTCCTTTTTGCATAAACCGTTAACGGGAAATCCAAAAACGGGCGCAAAACGCGAAAGGAAGGCAAACATGGAATACAGACGCAGACGAAAGAACACAAGAGTGCACGCACGGAGGCACTGAGTGGGTTGCTGATACTCCTGCTGCTGATGGGCGGTATTATTTATGTTTTATTTGCAACTTCGGTCGGCTCATGGCTTACGGAAAGCGTTTTCGGCCGAAAACACGGCGGGAATACGCTCGCAGCCACCGAACCCGCAGGGGCAACCCCGAGCCTGAGCTTTTCGAACCCGCAAACGCAAAAAATGCATTTTTCGGGGCTGGACATGTATGCGCTGCGGCTCGGCAGTTTTGAATCCGATGCCGAAGCAAGTGCACTCAGTGCCTCCGTGCGTGCACTCGGAGCGGCAGGCTGCATTATCGACAACGGGGACGGAAGCGTTTCGGTTTTCGCCTCGGCATACACAACGGAAGCGGGCGCCGAAAGCGTACGAAAACGCCTTGTTGAACAGGGATACAAGGCGGAAATCGTGCCCTTTGCATGCGAATCCGTCGAAATTGAGGTCACGGCAGAAGCGGAGCGCTTGGACGGAATTGCGGAAGCGGTCGGGTTTTCGTTCGGAATAATTAATGATTTAAACAACGAAGTGATAAATTACGACACAGCCGAACGCGGCATTGAATACGGAAAGGCAATCGGGAGCGAATTGCTTGAAAACATCCGAAGCCTGCGTTCCGCATTGAACGGCGTGCACGACGGCAGAGGCGTCATTGATGCGCTGGATGAGTACTATATGCAGCTCACCGCGCTTGTAACAGCCTTCAATTCGGCAGAAACGCAAAATCGCGTTGAACTGAGCGGATTGCTGAAAAATTTGCAGATAGGCGCAATTAAAGCTTATACGAATATGCTTAATGCAGTTGCAGACATGTAAAAAAAGAACAAAACGCTCCCCCCGCGGTTCGCTGCGGGGGGAGATTTAAATCGTTGATATATACCTGCAATCGTGTATAATATAACTGAAGTTTTCCCTTGCGAAACCTGTGGATTTATAGTAAAATTCAAATATTTATTAGGGAAATGCGGTGCGGATCTGCTGCAAGCCGAAAAAGGCTGGATATGCAAGCTTTTTTGAAAAATCGGCACTTTTTGCTGCGCACAACCCGAAAACACGGAGGGCGTTCGGCATGAAACTTTTGGAGGAGCGCATTGCGCGCGAGGGAAAGGTTCTTCCCGGCAATGTTGTAAAGGTTGACGGATTTTTGAACCACCGCGTTGACGCTGCTTTTTTGGGCAAGCTGGCGGATGAATTCATTGCTCATTTTGACATAAACGGACTGACGGCGGTTATGACTGTCGAAGCATCCGGCATTCCGCTTGCAACGGTTTGCGCCGAAAAGATGGGTGTGCCGATGATATTTGCAAAAAAAGCAAAGAGCGACAATATCGAAGGCGGACTTTTTAAAAGCGAAATCATGAGTTATACTTACAAAAAGAAAGTTACACTCATTGTTTCCGCAGAGTGGCTGCATCCGGGAGACAGAATCCTGATCATCGATGATTTTATGGCGCGCGGCGAAGCAATGCGCGGGCTTGTTGCGATCATTGAACAGGCCGGTGCGGAACTTGTCGGCATCGGCATTGCGGTTGAAAAAGGCTTCCAGGGCGGCGGCGATGCGCTGCGTGCAAGAGGTATTGATTTATATTCGCTTGCAATAATCGAAGAGGCAACGCCCGACGGAATCCGTTTCCGTGAACAGTAAATTTGCGGAAACAACATCTTGTTTACAACAAAATGGTTTATATAAGGAATACTATATGGAGAGAATTGTAATCATCAATTTCGGAGCGCAGTATAACCAGCTCATTGCACGCAGAGTGCGTGAAGCAGGGGTTTACAGCGAGCTCCTGCCGCCGGATTCCCCGATCGAAAAGATCAAGGGCAACGGTCTGTGCGGCATTATTCTGTCCGGCGGGCCGGACAGCGCATATCTTGAAGGCGCACGAACCTGCTCCGACGAGCTGTTCAACCTCGGCGTGCCCGTGCTTGGCATCTGCTACGGAATGCAGCTTATGTGCCAAAAACTCGGCGGCAAAGTCGGCCCCGCTCCGACGCGTGAATACGGCAAAACCCCCATGCATTTCAAACGCAGCCCGCTGTTTAAGGACATGCCCGATTCAATAACATGGATGAGCCATAACGACTCCTGCCTTGTTTGCCCTCCCGGTTTTGAAATTATTGCAAGCAGCGATAATTGCGAAATCTGCGCGTTCGCAAACGAAGAGCGCAGGCTGTACGGCGTCCAGTTCCACCCCGAGGTTAACCACACCGAATACTGCAAGCAGTTTTTCCACAATTTCGTCTATGAGATCTGCGGCTGCAATGGCGGCTGGTCAATGGCAAACCTTGCAAATCAGCTCATTGAAGAAGTGCGCGCAAAGGTCGGAAACGGCAGAGTTGTTGCGGGTCTTTCGGGCGGCGTTGATTCTTCCGTTGCCGCAACCCTTGTGCATAAGGCGATCGGCGACAGGCTGACCTGCATATTCGTTGATCACGGCCTTCTTCGCTTGAACGAGGCGGAGGAAGTAATGGGCTTCTATCGCAACGAAATCGGCCTGAATGTTATCGAAGTCAATGCAAAAGACCGCTTCCTTTCAAAACTTGCAGGCGTTACGGAACCCGAGCGCAAGCGCAAGATAATCGGCGAAGAATTCATTCGCGTTTTTGAAGATGAAGCAAAGAAAATCGGCGCGGACTACCTGCTTCAGGGCACGATTTATCCCGACGTTATCGAAAGCGGTGCAGGCGGAGCATCCGTGATTAAAAGCCATCATAATGTCGGCGGCCTGCCCGAAGATATTGCATTCAAAGGCCTTATAGAACCGCTCCGCATCCTCTTCAAGGATGAGGTTCGCCTCCTCGGCGAAAGTTTGAACATGCCCGCTCCCCTTGTATGGAGGCAGCCCTTCCCGGGTCCCGGGCTTGCGATCCGCATCCTCGGCGACATTACCGACGAAAAGCTCGACATCCTGAGAAGGTCCGACTTTATCCTCCGCGATGAAATTGCGAAAGCAGGTCTTGACCGTTCGATTTGGCAATATTTCACAGTATTTACGGGAATACGCTCAGTCGGTGTTATGGGCGATCGGCGCACCTATGACTACGCAATCGGCGTTCGCGCGGTAACTTCGACCGATGCAATGACGGTCGAGTTTGCAGAGCTTCCCTATGACCTGCTCCGCACAATCAGCAACAGAATTATTGCCGAAACGCCCCACGTTAACCGCGTAATGTTCGATATTACGGATAAACCCCCGGGAACGATTGAGTGGGAATAAATATTTAGTGTTTTCTGAATCCTGAAAAGCGTTGGTAATACAGCGTTTTTCAGGATTTTTCTTTTTTAGTGGCTACAAATTGGCTACATTTGCAGCGATTTTTGTAGCCAGAGGCTCACGGCATGATGCCGTCAAGCTGTCTGGCTACCTCCACCTGTTTGTTGGGGTACAGGTGGCTGTACGTGTCCATCGTTGTCTGCACCTTTTCATGTCCAAGCCGCTCCGCGATCAGCAGCGGTGAGAATCCCATCTCCACCAGCAGGCTGGCGTGGCTGTGTCGAATGTCATGCACCCGTATCCGCTTCACGCCCGAAGCCTTGCAGCCATACTCCATTTCGTGGTATAGAAAGCTCTTGGTGTAGGGAAAGAGCCTGTCGTCCCTTTGCAGCCCGTAGCAATGGGACATATACTCCTGCAAACAGTTGCAAAGACCGTCGGGAATGGGGATAGTACGGATGCTTTTCGGTGTTTTCGGAGTGGTGATAATATCCTCTTTGCCGAGGCGCTGATAGCTCTTGTTCACCGTCAGGGTTTTCTTCTCGAAGTCGATGTCCGACGGTGTGAGTGCCAGCAGCTCTCCCTCCCGAATCCCCGTGTAGTACATGGTCATGAATACCGTGTAGCTGGCGGGACGGTCTTTCATGCTCTCGATAAATGTCTGGAACTCGTCCTTTGTCCAGAACAGCATTTCATCGGCTTTCTTCTTGCCCATGCTCCCCGCCTTGTGGCAGGGATTTTCTTTCAGCCCATAGTATTTGACTGCGTAGTTGAAAATCGCCGTGAGCTGGTTGTTGATGCACTTGAGATAGGTCTGGGCGTAAGGCTTGCCGTTTTCATCCCGGTAGCTGGTCAGAGAGTTCTGCCACTGGCGCACATGGGTAGGCTTGATCTCGTTCAGCGGGATTTTCTTGAAGAAAGGCGTTACCTTCAGGTCGATCAGCCATTTCTTGCTGGCAACGGTTGAGGGCTTGAGGCGGTGCTCCATATCCTTGACATACAGAGAGATGAAGTCACCGAAGGTCATGCCGAGGCTGCCCGTGGATTGGCTGATAAAGTCACGTTCCCATTGCAGGGCTTCCTTCTTGGTGGCAAAGCCACGCTTCTTCTTGTGGATGGTCTTGCCCGTCCAGTCCGTCACGCGGATCTGGGACATCCAGCGACCGGTGTCGCCGTCTTTTGTTACTGACATTTTTACCTCCTTCCCTCAAGAATCAGGCTTTGATCAGGTTATTTACTCGTTACTCTCGCTTTTGCCGTATTCCTTTTCCAGAAGCTCCGTTCGTCTTGCAATCAGTTCGTCACGGTCAAGTTCTTCCGGCTCTGTGCATTTGACTGCGTTCGCGGCGTAATATGCCAAAGTCTGCTCCTTCCAGCGCTTATATGCTGCCTGCGTGGAGTTATAGGCGCGAAGCTCGCTACGCTCGTCCTCCCACTGTTCAAGAAAGAGGCACATATCCGCATTGAACTCCGCCGTGCTCTTTCCATCAAAGGAAACCGAGCACTCCCATTGCTTGCTGCGGGGCGGCTTCTGCACATTGATCTTGAAGTCGATGCCCTCTACCGTTTCCAGCTTAAAGAGGAAGTCCATCACGTCGGCAAGCGTCCTGATCTGTGTCGTGCTGGATTCATACCCAAGAATATAGGTTGAGGTCGTGTCCAGCAGGTCTGCGATCTGATTGACAACGGCAATCGACACTTCAATCTCTCCGGTTTCGTACTTCTGTACGGTGCGGAGAGATTTTTTCAGCATTTGTGCCAGCTCGGTCTGGTTCAGCCCTTTGCGTTTTCGGAGCTGCTTGATTCTCTGCCCAATGGCGGGATAATCGAAATTGTCCATGTCTGATTCACCTCGTCCATATCATATCACAGAATAAAGCGAATTGCAAGTACATATTTTTATTTTCTAAAGGCTTGACAGATGCATCTTGTGTGCGTATAATAAAATATGTACTCAGGGTACGTATTTCGGAGAGGATGGAGAAAGGAGGGCGAACAAAAGATACGCAGGCCGAGGCAGATCACATTAAAACAGGAGGTACTATGAGAGCACAGTTTATCACAGCGTCAGAGGTGGCGGAGATCATGGGCATCAGCCGTAGCAAGGCATATCAGATTGTCCGGGAAATGAACAGAGAGCTGAAATCCCAGGGCTATCTGACCGTAGCCGGAAAATGCCCCGCCCAGTATTTCAAGCAGAAGTTCTACGGCTTCCAGATTCCCGGAGGTGAGCGCAATGACGGAAAATGAGAAAACGACCGCCCTCATTCCATCTGTTGGCGCAGATGGAGGGCAGCCGCCTCACAATTCAACTAAACAGAGGATACCACATGAAACCTGCGAAAGCAATCCTTCGGAGGAAAATATTGAGGAAATGCGTGAGAGAATCCGGCGCATGAACGACCCGCATTATCTTCATACCGTTTCCATGGCAGAGCTGTATCAGACCGCATACAAGAGCAGGCCGCCCGTCATAGACGGTCTGCTCTACTCCGGGGCATATATCCTCGCAGGAGCGCCCAAAATCGGAAAATCGTTTCTGGTAGCGCAGCTTGCCTACCATGTCAGCACAGGGCAAAGGCTGTGGGGCTATGAAGTCCATCAGGGTACGGTTCTATACCTCGCGCTGGAGGATGATTTCCAGAGAATCCAGTGCCGGATGTTTATGATGTACGGCGTGGCGGATACCGCCAGCCTGCATTTTGCAACGGCAGCAAACAAAATCGGAAACTGTCTTGACGAGCAGCTTGAGAATTTCATAAAGGAACACCCCGACACGAAGCTGGTTATCATTGACACCATGCAGAAGATTCGGGAGGCCGGAGGCGAGGCTTACAGCTACGCCAGCGACTATGAGATCATCGGCAAGCTCAAGCGTTTTGCGGACAGGCACAGCATTTGCATCGTTACCGTTCATCACACAAGAAAACAGCCAGCCGGAGACAGCTTTGAAACGATCTCCGGCACGACGGGACTTCTCGGTTGTGCAGACGGAGCACTCCTGATGCAGAAGAAAAAACGGACAGCATTGGAGGCCACGGTCGATGCCGTGGGGCGAGATCAACAGGATCAGATTCTATATCTGAAAAAAGATGCCGACACGCAGATATGGAGCCTTGAACGGACAGAGAACGAGCCGTATCAGGAGCCGCCCGACCCTGTATTGGATACGGTTTCCCAGCTTGTTTCCTCCGGTATTGGATACGGTTTCCCAGCTTGTTTCCTCCGAAAGCAGAGAATGGACAGGCAGTCCGACCGAGCTTGCGGAAGCGGTGAATACAGGCATGGCGGCAAATGCCCTCACCAAATACCTGAACGTTAAATCCGGCAGGCTGCTGGACGAGTACCATGTGAGGTATGAGAACAGGGCCAAACACTTCGGGCGGCAGGTGAAGCTCACCTATATGATAATTGACAATGTTGAGTACGAAGTAATCGACTGAGGACAGCGCGACGACTGCGACGGTCGCGACGGTGGAAATGATGCCATCAAAGCAACCGTCGCAATCGTTGCGACCGTCGCGGATAGAAAAGGATAGGAAAATGAAAAGTGTACAAATCCCCTATGATCTGTTCATCGACCTCGCCATGTACCATCTTCGGGGCGAGGATGATTTTGAAGGAGAAATCCGGCAGGGCTTGGAGCAAAAGCTCGACGCCATGCTGAACCGGCAGCTCTATTCCCGGTATAAAACCGCTCCCAACGAAGAAGAACGGGAGCAGGCGCGGCAGGAGTATCTTGACCGGCGCGGCGTTCCGCAGAGCTATCGCTGGGAGTGCCGCGAAGCTATCGCTGGACTACTCCTCCTTGGGAACTGTGACAGGAGCGTGCCACGCTCCTGTTGCTGGCAGACAAGGTAAAGCATTGGCTGACACAGCCCCTCGCATCCCCGTCCCCATCGAAAAACCCGCAGATTTTGAGATGGATGGCGGAGAGGATTTTCAAAATTCTCTCTGCCTGTGGGCGGCAGCGTTGAAGCAAATTCGATTGCTGAAAGGCTGGCGGTCACGCCGTGGATTTTGCAGAGTGGGTACTACTTGCAAGCCACGGCAGAGGCTTCCGCAGAAGCCGCATTCCCCGTTCCCCCTCGGAGAGCCCACGATACTTTGCAGCCGCAGGATGAAAGTATCATAATGGGTTATTACACTTCCGCAGAAGTGCTCCCTCGGAAGCTACCCCATCCTGCGCAATCTGAAATCAGGAGGTAATTGCCCATGGCAAGAGGCGACGGTATTCATCGTACCAACGCAAGAAATATGAGGTTGACCGCTGCCAAAATCGGCAACGCGCAGCAGCACAACGAACGGGAAAAGGAATCCTATGTCAATCAGGATATTGTCCCGGAGAGAACGCACCTCAATGTCCATTTCAAGAAACCGACTGCCGGATATGTGGAGATGTTTGAGCAGTTGAAAAAGGACGGGATCATCTCCACCCGTGGATTGAAAGAGGATGCCTTTCTCTACGGCGAGCTGGTCTTTGACGTAAACACCGCCTACTTTCACAACCACGGCGGCTATGACTTTGCAAAACGATTTTACACTGACGCATACAAATCCGCAATAGAAATTGTAGGCGGCGAGCAGTACATTCTCTCTGCGGTCATGCACGCCGACGAGCGCAACCGCGCCATGTCCGACGCGCTGGGGCAGGACGTGTACCACTATCACCTTCATGTTGTCTATATCCCCATCGTGGAAAAACAGATTCTATGGACGAAACGCTGCAAGGATAAATCGCTGGTGGGAACGGTCAAGGAAACGATACAGCAGGTCAGTATGAGCAAAAAGTGGGATTCCAAGCCCGCACTGGACGAGCATGGGAAGCCGCTGCTGAACGCAAACGGGAAAACTGTGCTCCGAAAATCCTATTCCGTTCTGCAAGATGATTTCTTCGCCGCCATGCGAAAGGCAGGGTATGACGATGTGGAGCGCGGCGAACGCGGCAGCTCGGAGGAACACCTGACCGTGACGCAGTTCAAAGTGCAGCAGGAGCAGGCGCGGTTGGAATCGATTGAGGATACGATTGACAGGAGGAAGCAGACGCTGGAAAAGTACAACGAGAAGATTAGGGAGCAAAAGGGCGCGGCAGCTTCCTTCCACGAAATCGACAGCATTGGGAAAAAGACCATCTCCGGCAATATCTCCATGACGCCGCAGGACGCGCAGTTTCTCAAGGAGCTTGCCAAGGAGGGAGTCGCTTCTCGCGGGCTGATCGGAGATTTGAAGAATAAAGTGGAAACGCTCAAGCGCGATGTCAGCGTATGGAAACGGAAATATGAAAAGCTGCAAGAGCAGACAAAGGACTTCATGGCGGCACTCAAACGAGCGCCCCGCAAGGTCAAGGAGTTCATACAATTCATGCTCCACACCGAGCCGGAGAAGCCGGAGCAGTCCAGAAGCCGTGATATGCCGCGCCGCAAGAAGCGCGACATGGAGCTGTGAGCAACTACGGTGTAGAGCCGTAAAAATACGAAAATAGCCAACAGGAGCGCGTCGGACGAACCCGGGCGTTGTCCGGCGTGCTCCTGTTTGAAAATCTCCGTTTTCCCCAAGTCATGAGCCGGAGAAAACAGCCGAAAAACACCCCTATTGCGTAACAGGGACGCAGAAAGGAGCTTGCATGAGAACAGGGCTTACCAATAATCGGAATGTTTTGACCGCAACAACACATAGAAGCACCGCCACGCCGGTATATCTTCAATATCCAAAATATGTTGCAGGCGTAGAACACGCATTGCACATGGCATATAAACATCTGATTTGTAAATGCAAAAATTCATTTGCGTTTACAGATTTTCAATTTGCGAATCTGGTAGCAATCTTCACAAATGTGTGCTATAATGTGACTATGTATTTTGATAAGGGGGACTTCCCAATATGCGCATCAGCTATAACAAGCTCTGGAAGATGCTTATTGACAAAAATATGAAAAAGAGTGATTTGAGAGAAAAAGCCGGCATCAGTTCTGCCTCCCTTGCAAAGCTCGGCAAAGGAGACAACATAACCACGGATGTTCTTCTTCGTATCTGCGAGGTAATGGATTGCCGGATTGAAGACATTCTTGAAACGGTTCGTGACTAACCAACGCCAAAGAATTTGATTAGGAGGTTTTGACATGACCATATTGGGCAAGAAACAGATGTCGGAAGAAGACATCAAATTGAATTATATTACTCCGGTCATTCTTGATGGATGGAAGGGTCACGTTACGATGGAGACCAAGATCACGGATGGTAGGATCAACATTAGTGGCAATATCGTTGCTCGTAGTAAGCCTAAGTTTGCCGACTATATGCTTTACCTCAATGACGGGAAGCCCATCGCTGTAGTCGAAGCAAAGGATAATAATCATTCTGTATCTCATGGTTTGCAGCAGGCAATGACTTATGCTCAGATGATGGATCTCCCATTTGCATATTCCTCAAACGGAGATGCTTTCTATGAGCATGACTTCTTGACCGGACAAGAGCAGCAAATTGCATTGGAGGAATTTCCAACTCAAGAGATGCTTGTGGCGAGATATTACGCTGAGCTGCACAGCGGCAAGGGCATTTCCGATATGGAAAAGAAAATTGTCTCGCAGCCGTACTATTCTTCTCAAAGCACGTACCCTCCACGATACTATCAGCGAAACGCAGTAAACAGGACCGTTGAAGCAATCGCCAGAGGACAGCAAAGATTGTTGCTCGTTATGGCTACCGGCACAGGCAAAACATACACCGCTTTTCAAATTGTCTATCGCCTGCTCCGCTCTGACCTTAAAAAGAGAATCCTGTATCTGGCTGACAGAAATATTCTTGTTGACCAGAGCATTTTACAGGATTTTGCACCGCTTGAAAAGACCATTTATAAAGTGGACTTTTCCGACAAGGCGTGTTTGAGCAAGATCGCATCCCGTGAAGTAAACTTTGCCCTCTATCATCAGATGGTCGGGCAGAATGATGAAGAACACTTCAAACAGATTCCCGCAGAATACTTTGACCTAATTATCGTAGACGAGTGTCATCGTGGAAGTGCCAAGGAGGACAGCAACTGGCGTAAAGTTTTGGAGTATTTTTCTTCTGCAACCCAAATCGGTATGACCGCTACTCCAAAAGAGAGCGAAAAGGTATCGAATATAGATTACTTTGGAGAGCCTGTCTATACTTACAGCTTAAAGCAAGGCATCGAAGACGGATTTCTTGCTCCGTTCAAGGTTATCAATATCACGACCAACATCGGTGACGGCTGGAGGCCGCACAAAGGGCAAACCGATATATACGGCAATGTGCTCGAAGACCGAATCTATAACAATAGGGATTATGATTACAATATCATTCTCCAAGACCGTATTGACGAGGTTGCAAGGGAGATTACCGAGTATCTGAAAAGCACCGACAGGATGCAGAAAACTATTGTGTTCTGCGCTTCCGAAGATCATGCCGAGCGAATGAGAATTGCCCTCATCAACCATAACGCTGATATGGTCAAGGAAAATCCGGACTACTGTGTCAGAATCACCGGTTCTGATGTTTACGGAAAATCCAAACTTGACTATTTCATCTCCGTGTCCAGCCCTTATCCGGTTATCGCTACGACATCCGAACTGCTTTCCACCGGAGCAGACTGCAAGATGACAAAGCTGATCGTTCTGGACAAGACGGTTGAGAGCATGACTACCTTTAAGCAGATTATCGGGCGAGGGACCCGTATCAGGGAAAAGGAAGGTAAGACACACTTTGTCGTTATGGACTTTAGAAATGTGACAAGGCTCTTTAGCGACCCTGATTGGGATGGTCCCGTAGAACAGGTTGAGGGGTTCCAACACGGCAGCGGAGGAAACAAACCCAAAGGCGGTGAACCCGGCGGCATTGGAGAGGAACCGCCCGTTGACCCCGTTGAAACGCCTATCGTTGATAAAGACGGGTGCAGTGTGAAGATTATCAATAAGACTGTTTCTGTGTATGATGCCAACGGCAAGCTGCTTCGTCAGGAAGATATTATCGACTACACGAGAACCAATATCAAAGGCGAATATGCGTCCCTTTCTGACTTTATACACAAGTGGAAAGCATCGGATAAGAAGAAAACGATTGAACAATCCTTTATTGCGATGGGGATTGATTTGAAGGCTCTGAAAGCGGAACAAGGAATGTCTGATGTCGATGATTTTGATTTTATCTGCTATGTGGCATACGGCAGGAAGCCGCTGACGAGAAAAGAGCGGGCTAACAACGTCAAGAAGAAGGACTTTTTCAGCAAGTATTCCGTCGAAGCGCAGGCAGTTCTCTCCATCCTCTTGGACAAGTATATGAACCAAGGCATCACTGAGGTTGAGGATATTAAGGTCCTTTCTCTTGCAGACTTTGCCGACTTTGGAAAGCCTGCAAAAATCGTTAAGCTGTTCGGCGGCAAAGCGCAGTATGAGGCTGCTATTAAGGAGCTTGAAGCGAACATTTATGAATTAGAGGTAAGTTAATTATGGCGATGCAGTCAGGTTTTATAAAAAGAATCCGTGATATTATGCGTATGGACGCAGGTATCAACGGCGATGCTCAACGAATTGAGCAGATGGTATGGATGCTCTTCCTGAAAGTCTACGATGCCAAAGAAGACGATTGGGAACTGAATGAGGACAACTACGAATCCATTATTCCCGAAGACCTCAGATGGAGAAATTGGGCAAAGGCCGACAGCAACGGTCATGCTATGACCGGAGACAAGCTGCTGAACTTTGTCAACAACACTTTGTTCCCGGTGCTGAAAGGCAATGATGTAAAAGAAGGCGACACGATTGTCTATGAGGGTATCAAGGTTGCACCTGACACTCCGATCAAGAAAGCGATCGTGAAATCGACCTTTGAGGACGCCAACAACTATATGAAGGACGGCGTTTATCTCCGTCAGGTCATTGATGTGATTGATGAAATCGAATTTGATGACGTCAAGGAAAGCCATGCTTTTGGTTTTGTTTATGAAGAAATCCTTCGTGAATTGCAGTCTGCCGGTTCCTCCGGTGAGTTTTACACGCCGAGAGCAGTCACCGAGTTCATGGCGCTGATGATCAAGCCGAAACTGGGAGAAAAGATGGCTGACTTCGCTTGCGGTACGGGTGGCTTTATTACCTCCTGGCTTGGACAGTTATCCAAGCAGGTAACCGATACTTCTGCTCAAAAGCAGCTTGATGACAGCATTTACGGAATCGAGAAAAAGCCGTTCCCGTATCTGCTCTGCGTAACCAATATGCTGCTGCATGACATTGAGGTTCCGAACATCTATCACATGAACTCGTTGAAGCATAATCTGCTGGACTATACGGACGCGGATAAGTTCGACGTCATCTTGATGAACCCTCCCTATGGCGGACATGAGGACAAGTCTATTCAGGGCTTCTTCCCAGACGATCTGGCAAGCTCGGAAACCGCCGATCTGTTTATGTCGGTCATCCTGTACCGCTTGAAGAAAAACGGCAGAGCTGCCGTTGTCGTGCCAGATGGCTTCCTGTTCGGTCTGGACAATGCGAAGGTAAACATCAAGAAAAAGCTCATTGGCGAGTTTAATCTGCACACCGTTGTCAGACTGCCCGGCTCTGTGTTCAGTCCTTATACTTCCATCACCACCAATCTGCTGTTCTTTGACAACACAAAGCCGACAACAGAAACATGGTTCTACAGAGTGGATATTCCGTCTGACAGAAAGCACTTCTCCAAGACCAAGCCGATGGAGCTGAAGCACTTCGATGATTGTATCGCTTGGTGGAACAACAGAGAGGTAATTTCCGACGGCGAATATTTTAAGGCGCAGAAATATACCGCTGATTATCTGCTGAATGAGCAGGGTTGCAACATCGACCTTTGTGGCTATCCTCACGAGGAAGAAGAAGTTCTCGATCCTCTCGATACGATCAGAGAGTATCAGGAGAGACGAACCTCCCTCAACGCCGAAATCGACAAGGTGCTTGCAGAGCTTGAAGCATTGCTGCCGGGAGGTGTAATCAAATGATTCCCGAGCAGTTGAAATTAAGCATTTTGCAATCAGCATTCCAAGGTAAGCTCACGGGAGAATGTGTGCCAAACGAAACTGCGGATGATCTATACCAGCAGATACAATCTGAAAAGCAAAGACTAATAAGTGAAAAGAAAATCAAAAAAGAAAAGCCCTTGCCTGAAATCTCTGCTGATGAAATCCCCTTTGACATCCCAGATAATTGGCGATGGTGTTATGTTGGAGATTTATTCTTACATAACACGGGAAAGGCACAAAATTCTTCTGGTTCAACAAACGGTATAATCAGAAAATTTATAACCACTTCAAATCTCTATTGGGGTGAATTTGATTTTACAAAAGTAAAAGAAATGCCTTTTACCGACACAGAGCTGGAAAGATGTACTGTAAAAAAAGGAGACCTGCTTGTTTGTGAGGGTGGCGATTGCGGCAAAGTATGGATTTCTTCATATCATTCGCTGCGGTTTGGGACTATGATGAAGAAGTTTGTATTCAAAATCATGTGCACAGACTTAGACCATATCGAGATGTGAACATTTATTATTTCTATTACCTGTTCTATCTTTACAAAAACACCGGAAGATTAAGAGGCAGAGGCGTTGCAATACAAGGGTTATCTAATGAAGCAATCCATAAGGTTGTTTTGCCGTTAGCCCCGCTCGAAGAACAGCATCGCATCGTTGCCAAGATCGAAGAACTCCTTCCGTATGTTGACAGGTATGCCACAGCTTATGAAAAGTTGGAGCAGTTTAACGCCAAGTTCCCGAATGATATGAAGAAATCCATTCTTGAATATGCCATTCAAGGCAAGCTCGTAGAGCAAAGAGCGGAAGAAGGAACAGGAGAAGAACTATACCGTCAAATTCAGGCAGAAAAACAGCAGCTGATCAAAGAAGGTAAGATCAAAAAGGAAAAGCCGTTGCCTGAAATTGTAGAGGACGAGATTCCGTTTGACATTCCGGAGAGCTGGATGTGGGTGAGATTCTCAGAAATAATGAGCACAATGTCAACTGGTCCTTTCGGCAGTATGCTTCATAAGACGGATTATATTGAGAAAGGTATTCCACTCGTAAACCCTGCCAACATGGTTAATGGAAAAATTGTGCCATCCGACAAAATGATGATTTCGGATGCAACTCGCAGACGACTTTCTTCATATATTCTCCATGCTGGAATGATTGTTTTAGGACGACGTGGGGAAATGGGTCGTTGCGCAGTTGTTACAGAAAAAGAGGATGGCTGGCTTTGCGGAACGGGATCATTTTTTATGGAACCAAGCATGAGTCTATATGTTTACTATGTCGTCTCGCTGTTTTCATCTCCTTATGTTAAATTCTATTTGGGTGGTGAGTCTGTCGGAACCACAATGAGTAACCTGAACCACACGATTCTAAGCAAGATGCCGATACCACTCCCTCCCCTTGCTGAACAGAGGCGCATCGTTGCCAAATTGGATGAAATCCTGCCGTTGTGTGAACGGCTGAAATGAGGTGAATAAATATGAATGCAGATTGGGTAATGGTCATAATCACAGGGGTTTATGTTATAGCAACCATTTTCATCTGTTGGGCAAATATCAAGGCTGCCAATGCATCTAAAGAACAGTTGAGGGAGATGCAAAAGCAATTTGCAGAAACGAACAGACCTATTATCGAGCTTGAATTCCACTATAGCAGAAGAACATGGTATATCGCCCGTTTTGTAAACCGTGGAAACCTGAGTGCCCAGCATGTTAAAATCAATTTAGATCAGGAATTCATTGACAGTCTTCCGGAAGAGTCAATGAGAACAGAATTAGAACGGATAAAAGGCAAAGAGTGCATTATAGGCGCTGGACAGCATTATGACTTGTATATCGGCAGCAATAAACTTCGTGGAAATCCAAACATGAAGCCGCTAACAGGAACAATAGAATATGAATCACAAGTCAAAACCTATCAAAGTGATCTATTTGTGGATCTGGAGCACTATATGACATTTTTCTCATCAACAACCGATGAGGAAGATTTGCTTAAATCTGTGAAAAGGATTGGTGATGAGCTCAAAGGCATAACGCAAATCCTAAGTGTCCAAAACACGAAAAAGGAAGATTCCGAATAAACATATCTTTTTCAAAAACAAAGAACTCTTGCCGTTGTGCGAAAGGTTGAAATGAGGTGAATATACAAAATATGTGGGCTAATATTGCTAATTTTGTCAGTAAAAACTGGATTGATATATTGCTGGTTATCGTAGGTGCATCAGCGTTTATCATTTATTGGGTTCAAGAACGCCGCAAGATTTCAGAAGCAGCATCGCTGATTGTCTTGCAGGTAGAAGAACTGCAAACAAGCATTGCAGAAGTAGGATCTTATATTTCAGAAGGCAAATTAAACGATGGTGCTTTCTATGAGTCTCAAATGCTTTTCAAAACAGATTATTGGGACAAGCACAAGCATTACTTCGTAAGAAAAATGGATTCATTCAGCTTCAGAATGTTTGATGAATTCTATAATTGTGCATCAGAAATTCTTGAGCAGCAACAGTTGATGAAGAACCTGCAAAAGAATTCTCTGTTCTTAACACAGCAGATGCTAATGCAGTCCGAAACGAACTACATTTTGCAGATACTGGCAATGTGTGCGCAGAATCCTGTGGATGTACCGACTCTCCTCAAGACAATAGAAGGAAGTCTCCCAGCTGATGCTTCTGATGAGCAAAAAACTGCTTTTGAGAATCTAATGAAACGAATGACTGCGTCAAATCAGAATATAGACCCAAATACATTTTGGAATACTTATAATCAGAGCAAAGCCAATCTTCATTCGGTAATCAATCAAAATGCGCTTACACATTACATTCCCGTCCAAATTCGGATTACTCTCGAAAACGCATTGAAGAAGTACAATGCTATACAAGTTATAGGTTGTGAGGGTTACAGAAAACTGAAGAAAATTGCAAACAGAAAATTTTAATCATACAAAAACTGCCTAAAATGTTCGCTGTTGTGTCAATGGCTGAAATGAGGTGATTTGCTTGATAGACCGAATTGTACATGAGATTCGTATGGCTTTGTCCCATGAACTGTATTTGTCAGCATTAGCATTTGCGCTGACTTTACCTGACACCTGTGGAAAAGCTGAATATCCCAACGAGGATTACAACGGCGTGCGCTATAAAAACTGGTGCAGCCAATATGTTATTACAGATAGATGTGATTCTCCATACGGATATGATATGCCCTATCTGAACGAGGAAATTATTTATAGTTTGCGTAATTGTCTGCTTCACCAAAGCACACCAAATGTAGAGCAATCAAGAATTCACGAATCTCGGTGCAAGGTTGATAAATTTGAGCTTGTCATAACCGGAGAAGATGGTGCTAACGGTGATCTGAGCATGGTCGCCTATGGCAAAGATATGAACATAGTGCGGAGAGAATTGAAAGTACATATATCCCACTTGTGCTACATTCTTTGTACTGCGGCAGAGGACTATTACAAGAATAACAAGGAAAAATTCGATTTTATAAAGTATTCAATCGAAGATGACAGACCAAAAACTTTTTTGTGATGCATATTTTGATTTGAAAGAAACAAAGAATGACCAGAGCAAAGGCGATCAACCGTAAAAAGTTGGTCGCTTTTGTTTTTTAATTATCTGAAAGGAGACTTGTTCAGGAATGAAAAGTTGAAGCACGAACAATATAATGCAAAGCGCATACAAACCACACCCAAGCACCTAACATTAGACCTATTTAATACTGGATGTTGGCGGGCAGGCACAATCTGCGCCTGCCCGCCTTGTCTGCCCAAAAAGCGCGGCAGGCGACGGCAGTCAATGGCGCAAAAAAGCGTTCATCTTGACCATTGACGGCGGTCGGCTGCTGCGCTATAGCCTTTCCGTCAGCTATCGAAAGGCTTATATTCCGTCACTGCTTTCAGGTATGCTTCGGGATCGCCGTTCAGAACCAAGTCTGCATAAGCAAGCGGGTCATTGTAGATCAGATAATCCAGCTCTGACCGCTGGAAGCGGTTATCGGCAACTTCGTTTTCAACGGCGGTGCAGTCAATGGAAAGCTGGCTTCCATCATCAAAAACCAATTCTACGCAGGCTGTGTCTATGTTGAATTGACAGGATATAAGTTTGCTCATGGTCATACCTCCAAGATGTTTTTTGAGGTGAGTCAGGCGGTCAATTCCGGGTGATTATTGGCGGGAATCATACCGAAACCCGCTGCAAATCATTCAAAATAAGTCGTTGCGAACGGTTAGTACGTATAAAATAGCTGGCTACAAAACGGCTACAAAATTCGTAAGGAACCTATGTACAGCCCGAAATACGTGGATTATTTGGACAAAAAGCGTATCGAGAGTGCATTTTATAACCCTAAATCAAAGCCCAAGACTTGAGTGGGAATAATACCCGAAAGGCTGAAAAGCCTTGAAAATGTTGGACTTTTGTGTTACAAAATTGCCCAGCGACAACATTTTAAGATTATCTAAGAATAAGGGGGCTTAATGCGACAGCCTCCTTTTCTTTGTAGATAACATCTCACGTTCTTATGAGATTATCTTGCGAACATTGTCGCTTTGTGCTATAATACAATCAGTCTAAATTTGGAACGGAGAATTGCAATGCCTATTTCCTACGATAAGCTCTGGAAGCTGTTGAGCGATAAGAAAATGAACCGGACAGATTTGAAAGATGCATCCGGTATCAGCTTCAATGTGCTTGCCAAGATGGGAAAAAACGAAGCTATATCAATGGAGAGTTTGTATAAGATTTGCGCGGCATTAGATTGCGGCATTGGCGACATAGTGGAGTTTATAAGTGATGAAAATGATTGACCATGTTTGTGCAGCCACAGTCGAGTACATCGACCGCATGCCAAAGGACAAAAGAAAGAAATATGGGCAGTTTTTCACAAGCAAAGAAACTGCCGTATTTATGGCAGGGCTTTTTTCGATTCCCGAAGGTCGCACTTCTCTCAGCATCCTCGATCCAGGTGCTGGTTCAGGAATTCTTTCGGTTGCACTCCTTGAACGATTGGAGTCAAACGCCGAGATTGATTCCATTGAGCTGGTTTGCTATGAAAATGATGCCAACATTGTAGACTTGTTGTATTCAAATTTGGAGTGGGCATGCAGCCATACAACGAAAGATGTTTCTTTCAGAATTGTAACTGATAATTACATTCTCAGTCAAATGCTTGAGTACAACGGTATGCTAGGTGCAAGTCCGGATGCAGATAAGTTCGATATGGTTATTGGCAATCCTCCTTATATGAAAATTGCCAAAAATGCGCCAGAAGCAACCGCAATGCCAGATGTATGTTACGGTGCACCTAACCTATACTTTTTGTTTGCGGCTATGAGCATGTTCGATCTCAAAGCGGGCGGAGAGATGGTGTATATCATCCCTCGCTCATGGACATCCGGTGCGTACTTTAAGCAATTCCGCAAACGTTTCTTTGAGGAAAGTGCACTAGAGCATATCCATCTATTTGTCAGCAGGGATAAAGTATTTGAGAAAGAAAGTGTTTTACAAGAAACTATCATCATTAAAGCAAAAAAGACGCAGAGCAAGCCAAATACGATTACTATTACGACTACACAGAGTAATGCTGACTTCTCTAATCGGACTGTATTTGATGCCCCTTATTCGACAGTAGTAAATGGTGATGAGTCCTATGTCTATCTGGTGACGAACACGGCGGAAGTTCAAACTCTGAATGAACTGAACCGATGGACAGATACCCTTCCTGACATTGGGTTAAAAATGAAAACAGGGTTAACGGTTGATTTCCGGAACCGTGAAGCCTTACGTGATTCAGCAGAAGACGATGCAGTTCCACTGTTTTATTCGCAGCACATTCAGGATGGAAAGGTAGTATTTCCTGCTGGAAAGGAACATGAGTACATCGTTACTGAACAGCGCGGGCTTCTACAGGAGAACACTAACTACTTGTTCGTGAAGCGTTTTACAGCAAAAGAGGAACACCGCCGCCTGCAGTGTGGTGTGTACTTAGCTAGAAAGTATCCTGAATATACGGAAATCAGTACGCAGAATAAAATCAATTTTATCAGTGGACTCCGTGAGCTGTCAGAGTGTGTTGTCTATGGACTCTATGTGCTATTCAATTCTACGCTGTATGACAGCTACTATCGCATCTTGAACGGATCTACACAGGTGAACTCCACCGAGATCAATTCCATGCCAGTCCCCCCTATGAATACAATTGAAGCGATGGGAAAAGAATTGATCCGTGTTAGGGATATGTCGGAAGCAACTTGTGACAGTATTTTGAGGAGCTATATATGAGTAAATTAGAAGAAGCAAAAGAAATCCTGAGTTCGTTGAAAGTTCCAGCAAAACAGCAAAACGGTATGTGCTGCTGTGTATTGCTTGCAATGGCTAACCTAACAGAAAAACAGGCATGGGGTTCTGCCGCAAATAATTGGATTCGTATTCACGATGTCATTGCGTTCGCAAACAGCAATTACGGAACAACCTATGCAGAGAATAGCCGTGAAACCTTCCGCAAACAAGCCATGCACCACTTTAGAAATGCAGCGTTCATTGAGGATAACGGAAAGGCAACCAACAGTCCAAACTATCGGTATCGCTTAACGGATGAGATGCTGCGTTTGATTCAGAGCTTTGACACGGTAGACTGGGAGAGAAGCTTGGCGCGTTTTATGGAAAATCATGACTCACTTGTTGACCTCTATGCCTCTAAACGGACAATGAGAAAAATGCCTGTAAAAATCAATGGCGAAGACTTCACATTCTCGCCGGGCAAGCACAACCAACTGCAAAAAGCAATTATCGAGGAATTTGCGCCCCGTTTCGCGCCCAGCTCCGAGTGCCTGTATGTTGGGGATACCACAGAGAAAGACTTGGTTAAGAACGTGGACAAGCTCCGCGCTTTGGGCTTTGAAATAACGCTGCACAACAAGATGCCTGATGTTGTCCTTTACTCTGAAGATAAGAACTGGCTGTATTTTGTCGAGTCCGTTACATCAGTAGGCCCGATGGAGCCAAAACGTATCAAGGAAATCGAGGAAATGACCGCTGGTGTTACTGCAGGAAAGATTTATGTGACTGCTTTCCTTGATTTCAAGACATTCAAGAAGTTCTCCGAAAGCCTTGCATGGGAAACTGAGGTTTGGATTGCAGATATGCCGGATCACATGATTCACTTGAATGGAGATAAGTTTTTAGGGCCAAGAAATAATGTTTGATTAACAGTTGTAATACAATGGACAAGGAGGTGTTGTAATTGGCTGAGGCATTGCTTGGGGTCAATGGTGAAATCATCCGTTGGGCCAGAGAATACTATAATATGCAGCCCGACGAAGCAGCCACAGCTATCGGCGTTGATTTGCAGCGTTATACAAATTGGGAGTCCGGTCAAGAGTTTCCTACTTATGCAAAGCTAAAAAAGATCAGCGAGGTTTTTAGGAAGCCAAGCGCCATCTTTTTCTTCCCGGAGCCGCCAGTACTTCCGCCGATTAAAGGCGATTTGCGAACCTTGCCTGACGATGTAATCAACCGTTTCAGTAAGAATATTATTGTACAGTTTGAACACGCCAAGGTATATCAAATGAGCGTGAAGGAACTGTATCCGGAAAGAGATAGCATTCTCACACAGCGGGATACCTTCCCTTCAGATATGACTGCATTATGTAATCACATCCGACGATTGCTGAGTTTCCCATTAAGCGCACAAAAGGCGAGAAAAAGCACAAAGGTAGTCTTTGAGATCTACCGCGAACGCTTTTATGACCTTGGTATTTATGTCTTTAAGGAGTCCTTTAGAGACAATAGCGTCTCAGGGCTTTGCATCAACGATGCGACACATCCGGTTATTATGATTAACAACGCCATGTCTTTTGCGAGACAGATATTTACACTGTTTCATGAATTGTACCACCTGATTTCTAATACAAGCGGTGCGGAAATTATCCGTGACGATTTTTATGTAGCCCTTGAACCGGCACAGGAGCAATCAGAGCGAGCCTGCGATGTATTTGCAAATACATTCTTGATTCCGCATGATGACTTTTTGGAAGAACTTGCCAAACAACCTCTCACGAAGGAATATATTGAACATCTGGCCAAGTTGTATTCCGTAAGCCGGGAGGCAATCATGTATACACTTCTCAAAATGCGAAAAATCACCTCTGCCGATTATGATGCGCTGCGTGAAATTTTCTATGGAGAAGCCATCCGCAATCGGAAGCAACCTGGTGGCAATAACAAGAGCGGGGGAAATTATTACTCGACCAAGCTCTCGTATTTAGGCCAACGATATACAGGTGATGTATTTAAGCAATATTTCTCTGGGCGAATCGATAATGTTCGTGCGAGCGAAATGCTCCACAGTAAAGTTGATCATCTACCTCGGTTAGAGGCCGCTTTCTTTAGGGGGGTAGGCTAATGATCTACATACTGGATACAAATATCATTCGGAAGTTGTTATTCCATTTCCCGAAAAAAGTCCATTTCCCGAAAAAAGGAAAGCTTTTCGAGAAAATTTGGGAAAGTCTGGACGCAGGTATAGAGTCAGGAACATATATTTCGGTCGATGAATGTTTTAATGAACTTTCTGGACAGTTCTCAAAAGATAATGATGCATTCAAATGGATTAACGAACGCAAGCGAATGTTCAAAAATCCGGATGGTGCTGAGACTTTGATAATTAGGGAACTATTCAAAGATCCGAAAATGCGTGAAAGTATTCACACCAAAAGCATTCTCTCTAACAGACCGTCCGCCGACATTTACATTGCCGCAAAAGCAAAGCAGCTTGTTGCAACAGTAGTAACTGCCGAGGAGTACAAGCCTCATTCTGCACAGCTCCCTAATATCTGCGAAAAACTTGAAGTAGATTATGTCTCATTTGACGATTTTATGGAAATTGTTTCGCAATAAGCCATCAGTAACAACTACTTTGTATACGCACGGTAGTTTATCAGCACTGATAAGATTTTGATAAGCATCCATCGTACAGCTATAATAATATGGGCAATCAAAATAATCAGAACAGCAGGTGCAATATTTTATAAGCAAATTTGTTTAAGATGCAAGTACCTGCAACGAGTGGGAATAACCCCATGATTCCTGCGGGCTCTGTTGACACGGGTTCACTTATTAAAAGAATACACCGCCGCATCGGACAGTTTTGATGCGGCGGTTTTTGCTGTACAAGTGTTGAAACGTTTCAAAAGCTGTGCTATCATATAGAAAGTCACAACAAGTATTACTGACGGAGAAACTAAAAATGAAGAACGTAATTCATATTTTCGGAGCTTCTGGTTCGGGCACAACAACGCTTGGCAAAAAAATATGTTCGGAATTGGGTTATACATTAATGGATACGGACACATATTATTGGATTCCGACGGAGCCTCCGTTCAAGCTTAAACGTCCGGCGAACGAGCGGATAGAACTGATGAAAAATGATATCAATAAATCAGCAAATGTCGTTATATCCGGTTCACTTGCAGATTGGGGAGATGAGTTGATTCCGTGTTTCACTTTGGCTGTAAGAATCGAAATGAAACAGAGTGTGCGCATGGAAAGATTGCTGAAGAGAGAGCAGGCGATTTACGGTTCGCGCATTGAACCGGGAGGGGATATGTATCGACAGCATGTCGAGTTTTTTGAATGGGCAAAATCCTACGACAGCGGCGGTGCGGAAATCAGAAGCAAGGCAAGACATGATCAGTGGCAGAAAAAGCTTTCGTGCAGGGTTCTGCATTTGGACGGTGAAGCCGAAATTGATGAAAAATTCAAAAAGGTGTCGGAAGCGCTCGGCCTTTTTGAAAAAAGAACTTGACAATTGCAGACTATTGCGATAGTATAGACTACAGAGATAGTCCGGAGGCGAAAGAATGAGAGAAAAATTGTTTGACAGTGAAGCGAAGGTTATGGAAATAATTTGGGCAAGGGGTGCGATTTCCGCAAAGGAGATCAGTTTGATTGCTGCCGACACCATCGGGTGGAACAAGAACACAACCTATACTGTCATAAAAAAACTTGAAACGAAAGGTTTTATTCGCCGTGACGAACCCGGATTCATCTGCACTCCGACGGTTACTCGGGCGGAAATGCAAAAAAAGGAGGCGGTATCACTGCTCAACAAGGTTTTCGGCGGTTCGCGCAAGGCACTGTTTTCAGCTTTGTTGGAGGATGAAAAGCTTACGGAGAGCGAAACAGACGAACTTCGACGATTGATTGAAAAAAGGTGACGACCATGCTCGGAGAGTTTTGCTATTGGATAGTTAATATGAGCATAACGGCTTCCGTTACGGGGCTTATCGTTATGGCTGCAAGAAAGATTAAAGCCGTTCCGCGCAGATTTTCCGTATTTCTGTGGATAATTCCGTTTGTGCGCATGTGGGTGCCTTTCGGCCTGAACAGCCGATACAGCCTGATGACGCTGATTTCGCAGCTGACAACAAAAACCGTAACGATTTATCAGCCCGCGGATGATATCGCCTTTTCCGTAACAAACACACTAATGCTTGCAGACAGCTATTTCCCCATTGCGTATAAGGTCAATATTCTGAGCAAGGTGTTTGAAATTTCATCATTGGTTTGGATAATTTCGGCATTGGCTTTGATTCTTGCGTTGACAATACTTTATTCAACAACAAAGCATGAAATTCGGGATGCCGTTCACCTCAAGGGGAATGTTTTTCTGTCTCCGAAAGTGGAAAGTCCCGCAGTATACGGCATTATCAGGCCGCGCATCGTTTTGCCGACGTCGTTTGCGGCAGCGGAACTCAAACATATTCTGCAACATGAAAAAACACATATTCGCAGACTGGATAATCTCTGGCGATTGGCAGGCTTTCTGACGGCGGCAGTTCACTGGTTCAACCCTCTTTCATGGATTTTTTTAAAAGCGTTCCTTTCGGATCTTGAACTTGCGTGCGATGAGGCCGCAACAGCAAAGTACAGTGAAGATGAGCGCAGGGAGTACGCACTTGACCTTTTGAACTGCGTTCAAAGCAAAAGCCTGTTTGTTTCGGCATTTGGAGGAGCAAAAGTGCGAACGAGAATTGAAAGCATTCTTTCGTATAAGAAAATGACAGCGTTTTCCGCAGTCGGGTTCGGACTGCTGATAATTATCATCATCTATACCCTGCTCACAAATGCAGGTTAATGAAAGGAGAATAAAATGAAAAAAATCGTGTGTTTACTGCTGGCTGTTTTGTCGGTTGTAATGTTTGCGGCGTGCATCGGCAAGCCGGAACAGACGGAAAAACAAGCGGAAAATCAGACGGAAGCTCCCGCCGTTGACAGCGGCGAAAAGCAGCGGCTCCAACAGGTTTTGGAAACGGTCTGCTCCGCGGATGAAGCTCTGGAACTTGCGAAAAAATCGAATGCCGTTGTTTTCGAAACCAAGGGTTGTGTTTTCGGAAAAGAAACATGGGATGCGTTCTATGAAAAGGTCAGCAAGGGCGCTCCCGCAATCGTTCTGTGTGCAAATTACTACACACTGAGCAGAGAAGGCATAAGCGACGAACTGTACGAGCAGCATAAGGATAAGTACCCGCAGCTGGTTTTCAATTTGCTGGAATACGACGGCGAGACTTTTGTGCTGAGGTGGCATGAAAGCACGGCGGAACACATAGGCAACAGGGATACCTATAAATATCTGCTGCATTTCACGGGTGATGCGCCGTCGGAAGCAGCAAGGTATACACAATATGACAACTATGTTCTTGTCAACGATCCGACGGTAACTTGGGACGAAATTGTTCTCAGCATATGCAGCTCGCAGAGCCCGCAGCTTGGCGACTCCATTCCGCACCATGTTATTTATAAAAACTATCTCGGTTGGAAGGACTGAACCGGAGAAGTAAAAATGCAGAGCCTTCCGTTTCGTTTCCGCAGCTCATATAAACGGGAAATGAAGCGGAAGGCTGAAATTTAATGCGGCGAAGCATGCTGCCGCATTGCAGCGGCGGCAAAAAGCCGAGGGTCGAAATATCAAGCTCACCGGCTGAGTTTAAGCTCGGGCATACGGCTGTTTCACTAAGAGGCGGATGATGCCGGCATTGCTTCGGTACTTTTCAGACTTAATTCACTTCAAAACATCAAAGCTTAATCCAATACCTTTGCACGGGAACCCCATCCTCGACAACTTCGTTTTCAAGCACGCCGCCGTTGTGGATGATGGATTTTGCCGAGCCGATATTGTTCCTGTCGCAGCACATCAAAACCCTGTTTATGCCGAGTTTTCTGCATTCCTGCAGCGCGAGTGAGATCATTGCCGTTGCATAACCTTTGCGGCGCTCACTCGGGCGGATACCGTCGCCGATATGGCCTCCTGTTTTCAGCAGATTTTCATTCAGATAATGTCGAATATTGACAGCGCCGACAAAGATATTTCGGTCTTTGTCAAGGCAAAACAGCGTTGTGTCCGGAACGTATCCGTCCGCATTCCCTTCCTTTGTTTCAAGGTTTTGAAGATAATAATCAAAATCGTGAAAATCATTGCGGAATATTGCATAGGGGGAAGGATTTGTGCGGTTGTTTTCAATATCCGCTTTCCATTCGGTCAGCATTTCAAACAACTGTTCGCGGTATTGCGGCGTGAGCCGAACAAGTTCAATATTCACAATTAAAATTCCTCCTCATTCGGTGATAGACAGTTCAAGGGTGAAAGTCGATGTTTGCTTTTCGTGTTAACAGCAAAATCGAAACCTCCGCCGAATATTATGATGTTCGACGGAGGCCTTTTGTTTGCGTTTGTTGATTTACACTGAGTGAATTTTATTCCTCGGTTTTGCAGCAGGTGCCGCATTTTGCGGAAGCGTTGTCGCCCGCGCAGCTGTCATCGCAGGTGCAGTCATCGGTGCACTCGTCACAGCAGCAGTCGTCATCACAGCAGCAGTCGCCTTCTTCAAGCCTTGACTGAACGATCTGGATCAGTGCGTCCATATCCTCTTCGGCGGGGGAGACGAATTCTTCGGTGTCCTCTGCTTCATTCACAACAACCTGCATGATGTAGACGTTGGTTTCGCAGTCGCACTCCTCGTCTTCGCAGCCACATTCATCGTTGGTGTCAACGAGGACAGCGTACTCTTTGTCGTTATAATCGAAATAGTCGATAACGTCAAGCTCGAAATCGTTGCCGTCGTCATCGGTGAATACTACAAAATCTCTCTCTTCGTTCATGGTAATATCTCCTTTGGGCTTAATTTAATTGTACCCCATGCATTGTACCCCATTTCGGCGTTTATTGCAACCGGTTAAACGCATTTTTTTTCGAAAAAAAGGTCGAATCCGCGCACGCCGGATAAAAAAGCGTATTCGAAGCAGAAAACAGCCTGTCTTTTGCCGCCGCAATGACGGGATATTGCTATTGAGTTGATTTGAAACATGTGCTATACTGTTTGCATACGGTTGGAATGCCAAACCTGCATCGTTCGGTTCGGGTTCAATCAGGCCGACAGCCGAAGCGGCGGTTCTTTAATTCAGCCTGCCGACGGAACAGGCGGCTCAGTCAGCGGCAGGGCGGCAGAAAGGTGATACGAATATGAAATTTAAAAAACAGATTCCGAACATGCTCTCGGTTTTTCGGTTGATTTTAATCGGGGTTTTTATCGCGCTGTTTAAAAACGAACGTTATCTTTTGAGCTTTTTTGTTTATATTTTCGCGTTCGGAACGGATATTCTGGACGGTTGGCTTGCGCGGCGCAACAATTGGATCACAAACGTCGGCAAAGTTCTCGATCCACTGGCGGACAAGCTGATGCTGATTGCCGTTCTCGCATGTTTCTGGTTCAAAGGGGTCATTCCGCTTTATATAATGCTGATAATCCTTGCCAAGGATGCGATAATGATAATTGTCGGCGGAATCCTTTATTCAAAACATGTTGTTGTTTATGCCGATTGGTTCGGAAAGATTGCAACGGGGCTGTTTGTCGGCGCAATAACGCTCACATTTCTGCAGCTTGAATTCGGCATATGTCCGTTTTATCTTTATGCATATTTTGCAGCCATAGCGGCAGCGTTGATCTCTTTCTTCCATTACGGGATAAATACCTTTATAAGAAACAGAAAGAAAAAATAATCGCCGAAAGGCACCGCATACCCGTTTGCGGCATATCAATGGAGCAAGGCTTTTCTTTGGAGGTATTGAAATGAAGAAATTTCTTGCTCTTTTTCTTGTTCTTTTGCTGCTTGTTCCGATTGCGGCGGCATGCGGCGGTTCGGGCGAACTGCGGCATATCACGCTGAACGAGGTCACTCGCTCCGTGTTCTATGCGCCGCTTTATATCGCGGTCAGCCGCGGTTATTTTGCGGAGGAGGGCATTGATCTTGAAATTGTGACCGGCGGGGGACCGTGCCGCCTTCGAGCGACAAAAGCATGACCGCGCTTATATCGGGCGATGCGGATTTTGCATTGATGGGGCCGGAAACGGGTGTTTATGTTGTGAACGAGGGCAGCGCAAACCACCCGATGATTATCGGGCAGCTCACAAAGCGCGACGGTTCGTTCCTTCTTTCAAGGGAAAAAACGGATGATTTCTCGTGGGAGGATTTGCGCGGAAAATCCGTCATTGCGGGGCGTGCCGGCGGAATGCCGTATATGACTTTTATCTATGTTCTGCTGAAAAACGGATTGAAGCCCGGGGAGGATGTTGAGGTTATCAACAACATTCAGTTCAACCTGATGGGCGGAGCATTCGAAGGCGGCACGGGCGACTATGTTACGCTTTTTGAACCGACAGCAACGCTTTTTGAACGCAGCGGAAGCGGGCACATCGTTGCAAATGTCGGACTCGAATCGGGCGAGGTGCCGTACACAACTTTCATGACCATGCCGGATACAATTAAAAAGGAACCGAAACTCGTTGAATCCTTCATTCGCGCGGTTTATAAGGCTCAGCTTTGGCTTAAGGACGCGACCGATGCCGAAGCGGCGGAAGCGATGCTGGAATTTTTCCCCGATGCGGATGTTGAAACGCTGAAAATCGTTGCAAACAGTTATCGAAAGACGGATTCATGGATGGCTGACCCGATCATGACGGAGGAGGCATTCACCCGTTTGCAGGATATTATTGACATCAACGGTGAATTGAAGGCGAGAGTTGAGTTCGGCGAACTCGTTGACAACTCGTTTGCCGAGGCCGTTGTGAAAGGAAAATAGGGGCAAACCAAGGCAAATGAAGGAAGCTGAGGCGAACGACACAGCAGTCAACTGAGTAAATAATTATGCGTAAACCCTGCCTGTATGCGTTAACGGCGGGGTTTGCGCATTGAACGCAGCACGGTGCCGAGACCGAATGCGCAAAAACATACAGCTTTGAGCAATAACAAAACCGGGAGATAAACGAATGAAAGTGCTTGACATTGATCTTGATTTTTTCCTTGCGGACTGCTGCGAACCGGCACCGGCCGGCGCGCGGCCCGATGCTGCCGGGCATGAACCGTGGCCTGCGGACTGAATACGGAAAGAAAGATTCCGGGAAGGGTTTTTGAAACGCATGACGGTGCGCTGCAATTCTGGCAGGAATTGATTGCGGCCGGGCAGCTTTCCGTGCCGTTTGAGGTTACGCATATCGATGCACACAGCGATCTCGGCATAGGCAGACCCGGGCCCGGCTTTGTGCTGAATTCCGTGCTGCCCCTCAGCCCTGCGGAAAGAGCGGACATCAAACGCTACTATGAAATGAAGCAGCTCGACGAAGCAAATTATCTTTTGTTTGCACTTGCATTTCGGTGGATTTCACGCCTTGAAAATGTTCGAAACCCGAAGTCTCGTCCGGACATTCCGCAATTTGCATTCCGATGTGAACAGGAAAATCAGCGCGGCTGCGGAGAATATGAATTCATTCGGCTTTCAAGCTTTGTTTCGAAACTTTTTGAAGCAAAAAACGGCATTGAACCGAGAGTGGACTTCAAAGTTTTTGATGACTACACCGAGTTTTCGGCATCGGCCGAATATGATTTTGCTTCGCTTGCCGTTTCGCCGCGCTATTCCCCTGCGGAAGCCGATGTGCTTGTGAACGTTATCAAAGAATATTTTGATTTGATTTAACGGATATAATATGTTTCAAACGGAGCGGACGGCATTCGGATATGCACGGATTTCCGCAATTTCGTTCCGAAAAAAACATGAGCAAACGGCGTGAACATGTGGTATAATATGATTGGCTGAATATACCGCTGTCAGTGAATTGAACACGACTTTGCGGCGGCGGAATTCGGCCGAACAAATCCCTCTGCGGGACAGAAAGGAACGGAAAAATAAATGAGCGTGTTTTCAAAAGAATACTGTGAAAAAATGCGTGTTCGCATCGATTGCGGCAATATGCTCGCCGAGGCTGTTGGCAAACACGGCATCACGGCGGAGGAAATATCGGAAATGATGCCGCGTGCAGAGGGTGCATTTGCGGGTGTTGAAAAAAAGCGCGGTGAAATGCGCTGGCGGCTTCTGCCCGAAACTCAGCTTGAAATCCTTCCCGCCGTTGAAGAGGCAGCGGAATTCGTCAGGTCAAAAGCGGATAATTTCGTGATTCTGGGCATCGGCGGAAGCGCACTGGGTCCGATTGCGGTGCATCGTGCGCTGAATCATCTCTATCATAACGATCTTCCTTCCGAAAAACGAAAATCTCCGCGCCTTTTTGTGGAAGACAATGTTGATCCCGAGCGCATGGCTGCATTGCTCGATGTGATTGATACTGACCGAACCGTGTTCAACGTTATCACAAAATCGGGCAGCACAAGCGAAACCATGGCGCAGCTGCTTATTATAACGCGAATGCTTATTGACCGTTACGGCGAAGAAGGGCTGCGCGATCACTTGATTGCAACAACCGACAAACAAAAGGGCAACCTGATAGGCATTGCAAAAAAATACAACCTGCGCACTTTTATTATTCCGGACGGCGTAGGGGGAAGATTTTCCGAACTCTGTCCTGTCGGGCTTGTTGCGGCTGCCGTCGGCGGAGCGGACTGTCCGAATCGCAAAACCTTTCCGGATGAGCTTTGCTCAAACGCCGATGTGAAAAAAAACCCCGGATTGATGCTTGCCCTGCTTGAAATCATTGCGGCGGAAAAGCACGGCGCAAACATCGGCGTGCTGATGCCCTATGCGGATTCGCTGAAATTCATGGCGGATTGGTATGCGCAGCTTTGGGCGGAATCGCTGGGCAAAAAGCTCGTGAAGGACGGAAAGGTTTTGCGATTCGGACAGACTCCGGTAAAATCTCTCGGCGTTACGGATCAGCATTCGCAGGTTCAGCTTTACACCGACGGACCTTTTGACAAAACAATAACTTTCATCTCTGTTGAAAAATACCGCAGTGATGTTGCTGTTCCGCATGTTTTTGACGACATTCCGGGGATTGCGTTTCTATCCGGACACAGCTTGGGTGAGCTGATTTCCGCCGAATTCCGTGCAACCGAACACGCCGTAACCGTCAGCGGACATATGAACAAAAACATCATCATGCCCGAAGTCAACGAATTCACTCTCGGGCAGCTTATAATGCTGTTTGAAATGCAGACGGCATTCGCAGGAGAGCTGCTGGGCATCGATGCATTCGATCAGCCCGGAGTCGAGGAGGGAAAGAATGCAACTTATGCCCTGCTCGGAAAACCCGGATACGAAGCCAAACTCGACGAATTGAAAAATGCCGAAAAGGCAAAGAAAAAACTCATCGTTTGATGCGGCGGACAAAAAAGTGCGGTGCGGGGAAACGGCTTTTCTTATCGCACCGCAGATCTTGTAAACACATAAACACGAAAGGATTGCCGAAGCCACTTGCGGGCGCGGCGCGGCTTTTGAATGAGCCTTTTTGATAAGAAATACCTGAAAAGAATAGACTGGGTAACGGTCGGAATCGTGCTTGCGCTCGTTGTGTTCGGCACGATCGCACTTGCCTCTGTTCAGGCAAAGCCTTTTGACGGCACGGAACACGGCATTGCGGATTATATGGACAAGCTCAACATGGAATACCTGCAGAAGCATATAACAAACTTCCTTGTCGGACTTGCTGCAATGATAATATTTCTTGTTTTTGATTACAGCATATTCAAAACTTTTGCAATGTGGGCATACATCGGCATAATAGGCTTGCTGATGCTGCTTTTCATTTTCGGCAAGGTGCGCGGCGGTGCACAGGGCTGGTTTGTTTTCGACACGCTTGAAAGGGCAATACAGCCGGGCGAGCTGAGCAAGATCGCATTGATCGTGATGCTTTCAAAATACGTCTCTGCCGCAATGGACAGGGACGGGCGATTGCTGAAATTCAAGGACGTTATGATTGCTCTCGGCATAACATTCGTTCCGTTCATGCTGATAGTTCTCCAACCTGATTACGGAACGGCGATTGTATTGCTTGTTATCATGGTTGTGACATTCTTCGTTGCGCAGATAAAGTGGATTTATATAATCCTTGCCGCTGTCGGAGCCGGGGTGGGGCTTCCGCTGATGTACTTTTTTGTTTTGACCCCGAAGCAGCGCGACAGAATCGATGTTTTTCTGAATCCGTCCGCCGCAAGCGACGATGCAAAGTACCATGTCGGACAGTCGCAGATGGCAATAGGTTCCGGACGGCTCACGGGCAAGGGCTTTTTCGGTGAGCAGACGCTGGCACAGCTTCGCTATGTTCCGGCAAGGCACACGGATTTCATATTCAGCGGCATAACGGAGGCGGTCGGATTCATCGGCAGTACGATACTGATTATTGTTTTCTTTGCACTGCTTTTCCGCTGGATGTATATTGCAATAAAAGCGCGGGATAATTTCGGCACCTGCCTTGTTACGGGTGTCAGCGCAATGCTTGCGGCACATATTTTCGAAAATATCGGCATGACGATGGGAATAATGCCCGTTACGGGAATTCCGCTGCCGTTTATAAGCTACGGCGGGTCGAATATGCTCACAAACATGATAGGTGTGGGTATTGTTCTGAACGTCTATATGCGTCGTCCGATGAAACGAAAACGGAAGCATGACAAAATACGCGAAAACGGCAAGACGGTCGTTGTTTAAAAAACAGAAAAGCATGTTTTGCAGGGCGGTATTCGAAGTGTCCGCTCAATCGCTCGATTTGATTGAGAGATTAATCGGATTTGAATCCATATGAATTAACGGCCATACGAATTAACGGTGAAAAAATGAATTGGGACGGTTACAGCGAAAATGCATCCGCAGCTCTTGATGCGGCACAGGCTGCGGCGGAGGAGCTGCATCACGGCTTCATCGGCACGGAGCACATTTTGATAGGTCTGCTCCGTGCGCCGGGCACGGCGGGGGAGTGCCTTCGCAAATGCGGTGCGGATGAAAGCATGGGGAGTGCCTTCGCAAATGCGGTGCGGATGAAAGCATGGTGTTTCCGTATGCGGACACCCTTGTCGGCGGCGGAAGACATATTTTCACGGACAGCAGGGGGTTCGCACCGCCTGCAAAACGCGTGCTGGAGCTTGCGCTGTATGAAGCAAAAGCATATGCAAGCCGCACAATCTGCACGAAACATATCCTTCTTGCCGTTTTGCGCGAGACGGACTGTTTTGCATCACGCATTCTCGATTCCATCGGGCTGGACAGGCAGATGCTGAAAAAGCTTTTGAACGATGAATCGCGGGAACTCGGTTCGAACGGGCGCGAAAGCCGAGTTATAGTCGGAGCTGCTCCATGATGAAAGCGCAGCCGAAAAAACAAAAGGCAGTGCGAATGATTCTTTAAAAAGTGATTCGGCCGAAAGCCAGCCGCATGATGAAAACGTAGCCCGCGGGAAAAATAAGCCTCGGGGCGGACAGAGTTCGCCGATGCTGGAAAGCTATACCGATGACCTTACGGCAAGGGCGGCGCGGGGGGAGCTTGATCCGTTGACAGGCTGTGAAGCGCAGCTGAACAGGTTGATTCAGACACTGCTTAGGCGGAGCAAGAATAACCCTGTGCTTACGGGAAATCCCGGCGTCGGAAAATCGGCTGTCGTTGAGGGATTTGCTCAAAGGATAGTTTCGGGTGATGTTCCTGTCGAGCTGCGTTCGTCGCGGGTGCTGCGGCTTGATTTGGGCGCACTCGTTGCGGGAACGAAATACAGGGGCGAATTTGAGGAGAGACTGAAAGCACTTCTTGACGAAACAACTCCCGAAACAATTCTTTTTATTGACGAAATACATACGATAATCGGCGCAGGTGCGGGCGAGGGCAGTCTCGATGCTGCCAATATACTGAAACCCGCGCTTGCTCGCGGCGGGCTGAAGCTGATCGGCGCAACAACGTTTGATGAATACAGGCTCTACATCGAAAAAGATGCCGCGCTGGAACGGCGTTTTTCACCGATAGTCGTAAAAGAACCCACGCGGGAGGAAGCGATCGCAATCCTTCGCGGTTTGCGTCCGAAATACGAGGCGCATCACGGCGTTTCGATTACGGACGAGGCAGCGGAAGCCTGTGTTGATATGTCTGTTCGCTGCATTCCGGAGCGATTTCTTCCGGATAAGGCGATAGATATAATGGATGAAACAGCTTCCCGCCGGCGGCTTGCTCCGCAGAATACAGCGGAAATGCGGCAGGAAAGGGCCAGCCTCCGAATGCGTATTGAGGATGCATTGAATGAGCGGGATTTTACACTTGCGGCTGAATTAAGAAAACAGGAAAAGCAGCTCGGCGGGCCGAGAACAGCGGATGCACTTCATGCGGGAGCGGAGAATTCGGCATTCACTGCGGCTTCTTTAAAAAAGAGCTGTCGTCCGATCGTCACTGCCGGCGATGTTGCACAGACTGTTCACGAACTGACGGGGATTCCCGTAAGCAGTCTTGACGGCACCGTCCGTTCACGGCTCTCAAAACTGGATTCGTTGATCAATGCGCACATAATCGGGCAGGAGACCGCGGTTGCTTCCGTGTGCAAAGCCCTTCGTTCCGCTTTCACATGGCGGAACGATCCCGACCGTCCGCGTGCCGCAATTGCCGTAACCGGAGCGGCAGGTTCGGGAAAAACCAAGCTTGCAGCAGTGCTTGCAGAGACATTGTATCCGGGCGAAAATGCACTTTTGCGGTTTGACATGCGCGAGTATTCCGACTATTCGGCGGTCAGCACATTGACGGGATCGCCTGCGGGTTCTGCCTCCGGCGGAAGACTGACAGAAGCCGTGCGGCGGAAGCCTTTTGCAGTGGTGCTGTTTGACGACATTCAATACGCAAACGCTGCCGTGCGTTCGCTCGTTCAAAGCATCATGCGGTGCGGCGTTTTGACCGATGCAAAAGGTAAAAACGTAAGCTTCCGCAATGCGATTGTATTCGTCACCTGCGGTGAGGGCGACAGCTTTAAACAGCGCAGGGCGGGCTTTTCGGATGAGGCAAATGCGCTGAACGGCAGCCGCGATGAACGGGACGCAAGGCAGATACTTCCGCCGGAAATCGCTTCCGATGCGGATTGCGTTGCTGCACTTTTGCCTGCGGCTCAAGCCGCTGTTCCCGAGATTGCAAAACTGATGCTGGATGATCTGTCCGATAAACTCCAAAAAACGGGCAGAACGGTTCGTTTCGGCGCTTCCGCCGCAAATTACATTGCAAGCAAAATCGATGAAGTCGAACTTGAAAAAAACGGTGCATGGGCTGTTGCACGCTGCGTTTCGAACGAATGCGAGGATTTTATCAGCGAAAAGCTGCTTGAGGATGCATACTGCTGCAACAACTGCACGGTAGAGGTTGAAAACGGCGGGACGGGGCTTTGCATTGTTCCGCACAATACAAAAGAAAGTTGAGGTCACAGAACTATGAATATTTCACGCTTCGGCATCGGATTCAGATTCGATTCTGTTGAAAACGGAGATGAACGCGAACATGCGTTCAACCTTATTTTTTCGGCAATTGAAAGGGCGGACGTTAGGGGACTTCAATTGTTTGCGGGTCATTTCTCCGTTGATGAAAGCGACGATAAAAACATATTCACGGTTGCATTTGCAGGCGGCGGCATAAAACAAACGCGCAGTCTGTTTGAAAAGCTGAACGACAATCCGCTCGTTTCGGGTGCGCTTGCGGAATACAGGCCCGTCGTTCAGACGAATGCGCTCAGACGGGCGGAGAAGCTGGCTTTTTACGGCAGATTTGACGAAAACGGAACCCTTGTCTTTAATGAAAAAGATTTGGCGGAGTGCGGCTGCAAAAAAACAGAAAAGCCTGCCGTGAACCCTTTTGAAGAATACGGCGGAAGGCGTATCGAACCTGTCGGCGCAGGTATTCGAATGCTTATTGCTCCGGACAAGTTCAAGGGCAGCATGGATGCACAGAGAGTTTGCACGATTATCAAAAATGCAGCGCGGCAATACCTTCCGGGATGCAGTGTGAGAACGCTTCCGATAGCGGACGGAGGGGACGGCACGGCCGAAACGCTTACTCGTGCCTTTAACGGGAATATGCGTTCGGTGAATGTGACTGCGCCGGACGGCAGGAAAATTGCTGCCGAATACGGTGTTCTGACCTCGTTTGGTGAAAAAACGGCGGGCGCCACAGCGGTTATTGAAATGGCAAGGGCATCGGGGCTTGCATTGATGGATGAAAATGCATTGGATCCGCTTGCTGCAACGAGCAGGGGGACGGGCGAACTTATCGCTTCAGCATTGAACGAGGGGATAAGGAATATTTTGATCGGTATAGTCTGCGTAAGCCCGACAAATCAATTTTACGCACCAAGGCTTTCTGGATGCGGAAGGCAATGAGCTTTCGGGCTGCGGCCGAGAGCTTGCCTTGGTGCGTAAAATTGATTTGTCGGGCTTACGCAGAGATGTTTTCGAGGCAAAGATAACCGTTATGTGTGATGTTGATAATCCTCTTACAGGCAAAAACGGCGCGACGTACACCTACGGGCCGCAAAAAGGCGCGGACGCCGAAGCATTAAACACTCTTGAGGACGGCATGAAAAACATTGCGGCCTTGTATGACGCTGCGGCAGGGAGAAAAGTGTCCGCCGAATGCGGTGCGGGCGCGGCGGGAGGCATGGGTGCAATGCTGTCGGCTCTTTTGGGCGCGGAATTGACTCACGGCTCGCACGGAAAAAGAACTTGCGATGCAGCGGAACCGGCGGTGCTCAATGCGGTCGGCTTTGATGCATTGCTTGGGGACACCGATCTTGTCATAACCGGAGAAGGGCAGCTTGATGCATCAAGTGCGGACAACGGGAAGGCCGTCGGCGAGGTTGTGAAACGCTGCGCCGCAAATTCCGGCGGCGCCGTGCCCGTATTTATTGTTGCGGGAAGGCTCGGAAGGGGCTATGAACATATTTACGAGCTTGCGAATGCGGGAGTTTTTTCAACAATTGTTACGGATGAACAGCCGAATGCGGACGGAGACTGTGATGCTGAGACGCGTCTGCGCCTTGCTTCGGAACGAATGTTCCGCTGCATCGCAAGTTCTTTTTCCGTGAATTCGCAGCGCAGCGGGCGCGGAATGCGGCGATAAAACAGCTTCTTGCGCAAACACCAAAGAGAGTTTCGCAATGATATGCGATTCAACCTATGGTTGATTTGCTGATAAACGCAGATATATCTGTGAAAAAAAGATTTCAGTCAGAAATAATTTTAAAGAAACACGCAAAACAAACCGAAAGGAATAAAAAATTTGCGGCGGCACGGGATTCAACCAACGGTTGAGCAGATTTTTTGGGGTTTTCAACCACCGCTTTATTGTCATGAAAAGCTTGCGTTGCTAAAATGAGCGCGAAATTAAGAGTTGGCGCAACACAAAAACGTTTTCCAAACGTAACAGATATGCGGTGCGGCGACTCACGAAAATCAGAAAGAGGGAAAATACCATGAAAGAAAACTTTGCAATCAAACTGCGCGAGCTGCGTAAGGCAAGCGGAATGACACAGGAACAGCTTGCTGCCGAATTCGGAGTGTCCGTTCAGGCCGTCAGCAAATGGGAAACGGCGGCTTCCTATCCCGATATTGAGTTGATGCCGCGAATTGCGGATCTTTTCGGCGTTTCGCTGGATGAGCTGCTGCGCGATGTTAAGAACGAGAAAAACATCGAGGCGGGTGAAGAAATTCATACCGATGCCGAACAGCAATGCGATGCTGCCTGCAACCCGGAATCGGTTGAAGTCGAATACGAGGACGAAAACGACGATGAAGAAGACGATGACGATGAAGAAGACGATGACGATGAAAATGACGATGACGATGAAAATGACGATGACGATGATGATGATGATGACGGCAGCTGCATCTTTGTGAAAAAGGGCAGAAACGGCATTGTAAGCGTCAACACGGATGCTATCGAGGAATTCGGCAGAAAAATCGAGAGAATGGCAAAGAAAAAAGCTGAAAAAGCGGGCTGCGCATTTGAAAAAAACGCAAAAAAACATTCGCGTTCTTCGACCCGTAATTACGGAAATCGTTTCGAATGGAGCAATATCATGATTGACGAAATGCCGGATGACAACACCCTGCGCGTTGTGCTGATGCGCGGAAAACAGCTCGTGTCAAGTCAGGAATACGATCCTGCGGTTTGCATTCCCGTTGAACTGAAATATGAAAAAGAGAACGGAATTGCGGGTATGTTCGGCAGGAAAGGCGGACGTACCGATTGCTCGATAAATGTTGAAATTTGGGGCAATGCCGACATCAACGGCAGTGTTAACGGTGATGTATATGCGGGCGGAAATGTGAACTGCGGTGAAATCGGCGGTGATGTCGGCGCGGGCGGCAATGTCAACTGCGGTGATATCGGCGGAGACATTTCAGCGGGCGGAAGCATTGAATGCGGCAGTATCGGCGGCGATGTCAATGCGGGCGGCAATGTCAGCTGTGCGGACTGAGTGTTGTTTAATTGGTCGGCGGCGATGTTGAAACCGGCGGAAGTGTTGAATGCGGCAAAGTCAGCGGCGATGTCAATGCGGGCAAAGATGTGAACTGCGGTGATATACTCGGACATGCGAAGACAAGCGGGAGCATGAATTGCGGAAATGTTGACGGAAACGTTGACTGCGGAGGCAATATAAGCTGCGGCGATATCGCAGGACATGCGGAGGCTCGCGGCAGTATTGAATGCAAAACAATTAAGGGCAGTGCCGAAGCAGGCAGCCGAATAATTTACAAAGGCTGAAGATTGGTTCCGGTCTTTGAAAACAAGCGGCAAAGCAGCACTCGGAACGGCATAAAAAGCAATTAAACAACACTCAGTTTCGTATATTCGGCAAAAGGCAGACGGGAGAAATCCTGTCTGCCGCTTCCGTTTTAAAACCAAAACATTGAAACTTTAACAAATCGAATGCGATAAAACTAATCGGCGATTTCAACGGAAAGATTCGGGTTTTCGGCTGCTGCGTCCGAAAACACGCGCAGCATCATGCTCCCGTAGCTGCCGAGGGCGGCAGTCAGCGCGCTCGTTCCGAAGAGAGTCACTGCAACGGGTTTGCATATTTCCGCAAGGCAGTCAAAGAGTGCATCAAGGTTCTTTCCGTAATGATCCGGAAACTGCAATGCCTCGGCAATACGCAGATGCGCATCGGTAATTCCCGCAATCGCCGTAAAGTCAATGCGGATATTCTTAATGCCGCCGCTTTGTTCGGAACCGGAGTTGTGTGTGAAATCGTTATTCGATATGGTCATGGTCAATTATCCTCAATTATCCCTAAAAATTCTCAAAAACCCGCGGTTTAATTGTCCGCGTCGTAAAGCTTAATAAAGCTTTGATAATGGTCATCGGTATAAAAAATTAATCCGTCGTTCGAAAAAACTATGTGTTTTGCCCCGCGTGAGGGTGCTCCGCAGGTGTCGATATCGCATTCGGTATAAAACCTTCCTTCCGCTTGCGGCAAAAGCCCCTCGTAGTTGCCGAACCTGTTTCCTCCGATGGAGCAGCCGGGCGCAAAATCCTGAAGCCCGCCGCCCTGCCAGCCGAGTTCCCGCGCCTGTTTCTTTGTTATGAAATTTGCGGGGAGATGTCCGAAAAGGTGGATGTACAGAGCAACTTCATCACGGGAACTGTATTCGCCGCTTTCTTTCACCGGCGATGAAGTCGGTTCCTGCGGAGGTGCAGTCGGCTTTGCGGAGAGCTCAATTTCGGCGGCTGTTCCGATTTCCGTGGGTTCGGTTGTGTGCAATACATCCGATATTGCAGCTGTCGGGGTATCGGGCGGGAAAACCTCTTCGGGTACGGTGCAGGCTGCAATGCCCGCAATGCTCAAAACTACAAGCAAAAACGCCGCAATTCGCCTTAAGATTCTTGAATCAGCATGTTTCAATATGATTTGCCTCCTTGTTCGGAAAAAGGTCAAGCCAAAAGGCATTTACGCAAAAAACTTCGCTCGCAGGCAGCCTTCATCCGGTGCGGTATCGGACCCACTCCGAATATGCTTTGAACGGAGCGAATACGGATATATGATAATGCCGAACGGAAAATTTTTCAACACCGTACGCGTAATAATCGGATGAAACCGTTCGAATTTGCATGTATATGCTGAAAAAACAGAGTGTTATATATAGTTAAAAATAATTTAAAAAAGGGGTTGACAAATTAGACCCAATTGAGTATAATATGGAAGTCGCTTGAAGAGCGGCACAATGGATGGGAGCATAGCTCAGCTGGGAGAGCATCTGCCTTACAAGCAGAGGGTCACAGGTTCGAGCCCTGTTGTTCCCACCACGCGGTCCGGTAGTTCAGTTGGTTAGAATGCCAGCCTGTCACGCTGGAGGTCAGGGGTTCGAGCCCCCTTCGGATCGCCATTTTGCCTCGGTAGCTCAGCTGGTAGAGCAAGGGACTGAAAATCCCTGTGTCGGTGGTTCGACTCCACTCTGAGGCACCATGCTGCGGGAATAGCTCATTTGGTAGAGCGCCGCCTTGCCAAGGCGGAGGTGGCGGGTTCGAGCCCCGTTTCCCGCTCCATTTTTTTAACGGCTGCGTTTCCTCCTTTTACGCGGCCAAACGGCACCATAGCCAAGCGGTAAGGCAGCGGTCTGCAAAATCGCCATCTCCGGTTCGATTCCGGATGGTGCCTCCAAATCAGCTCCATCGAATTTACGATGGAGCTTTCTTTTTGTAATTTGATATACATGAATCCTGCGGCTTCATTGCCAATGCCTAACATATTCGGCACAAATTGCGGCTTCGGTTTTTGCCGCAGGTTTATTCGGGAGGATATGATGAGAACATTGTTCGAAATGGATAAAAAGAACTACGACTCGAGCGGAAAAGTTTTTTACCGTCCGTCCGTTCGGAGCATTATCATTCGCGGCGGCAGGGTTGCAATGGTTCACAGCCTGATGTACGATTACTATAAGTTCCCCGGGGGCGGCATCGAGAGCGGTGAAACTCGGCATCAGGCACTGATCCGCGAAACTGCCGAAGAATCCGGTCTGTGCGTTGTCCCTGATTCGATTCAGGCGTACGGCTGCGTTCGCAGAATCGAAAAGAGCGACAAACCGGGGATTTCGGTTTTTGTTCAGAATAATTTCTACTATTTTTGCGAAGCGGAACCGGAGCCGGGAGCGCAGAAACTCGATGACTATGAGGCGCGAGAACGATTTACTTTGGAATTTGTTGAGGCAGAACATGCAATTGATGTTAACAGAAACAGAGCTCACGGGCCAAAAAATCAAACAATGCTTGAACGCGAAGCGCGTGTTCTTGAAATGCTGAGGGAAGAGGGGTACTTGGATTAATTATGTCGGAATATATACTTGATTTGAGAAAAACTGTCGGGCATCGTCCGCTGCTTCAGGTCGGTGCGAGCGTTATTGTTGTCGATTCAGAGGGCCGCATACTCTTGCAGAAGCGGCGCGATAACGGACTTTGGGGCTATGCAGGCGGTTCCGTGGAGCTTGATGAGGAAGTTGAAAAAGCGGCAATGCGCGAACTTTTTGAAGAGACGGGACTTGTTGCGGACGAGCTTGAACTTTTCGGTGTTTTTTCGGGAAAAATCCTGCATTATACCTATCCGAACGGCGACGAGGTTTCAAATATTGATATTGTTTACATTTGCCGCAGTTATTCCGGAGATCTTACACCGCAGGCAAGTGAAGTATCGGAGCTGCGTTTCTTTTCCGCCTCCGAAATGCCGCCCGAAAACGAGCTGACGCCGCCCAATCGCCCCGTGCTGAAAAGATACATTGAAAGCCTGGCTGAGTGTTGAGTTTTGCTGCTGCGGACAATTATTGAACGAAGTATATTTAGAAAGACACTGTAAAGGGGATTGACTTTCCACCTTGGCGGCGTTATAATCATGCTTGTAAAGCTTTGCACCTTTACAACAGTGCCGCATAGAACATTAAGGAGGCATATATGCAGAACAAACTCGAATTAAGCCTTCTCATTGATTACTACGGCGCGTTTTTAACCGATAACCAGTGCGAGATGCTGAAGCTCAACTGCGAGGAGGATTTTTCCCTTGCGGAAATTGCAGAGCAGAAGGGCATTTCGCGGCAGGGTGTGCGCGATGCATTGCAGCGCGGTGAAAAAATCCTTCTCGAAATGGAAGAAAAACTCGGTCTTGCCGCAAGGGACAGGCGGCTGAAAGTTTTAATTGCGGAGCTTTCGGCAGAGGTTCGCAGGTGCACCATCAATGAAACCGCTCGGGAAAGAATCAACACTCTGTTATCACAACTGACCGAAATCACGGAGGGCAAAGATGGCATTTGAAGGACTTTCTTCAAAACTTCAGAACATATTCAGAAAACTGGGCGGAAAGGGCAAGTTGACCGAAAAAGAAGTCAAAGAGGCAATGCGCGAGATAAAGCTTGCGCTGCTCGAGGCGGATGTTAACTTTTCGGTTGTGAAATCCTTTATAAACACTGTTTCGGCGCGGGCAGTGGGTTCGGATGTTCTCCAAAGCCTCACTCCGTCCCAGCAAATAATCAAAATTGTCAATGAGGAGCTGACTCAGCTCATCGGCGGCAGCGTTGTGAAGGTTGAGTTCGGGCCGCGCAAACCCTCTGTTTTCCTGCTTGCGGGTCTTCAGGGTGCGGGCAAAACCACAATGGCGGGCAAACTTGCTGCCTACCTTGCAAAGACTCAGGGCAAAAAACCGCTGGTAAAGGAGCTTGCAACATTCTTCAGGTCGTGGGTGAAAAGGTCAATGTTCCCGTTTTCGAACGCGGGACGCAGGATCCCGTTAAAACCGCAAAGGAAGCGATTGAATATGCTTCCCGCAACTTCTACGATCTTGTTATAATCGACACGGCAGGCCGCCTGCACATTGACGAGAACATGATGGACGAGATCGCCGCCGTCAAACAAGCCGTTAACCCGGCGGAAACGCTGCTTGTTGTTGATGCAATGACAGGTCAGGACGCTGTCAATGTTGCAAGCTCCTTTAACGAAAAACTCGGCATAACCGGCGTTATACTCACAAAGCTTGACGGTGACACAAGAGGCGGTGCGGCGCTGAGCGTTCGCAGTGTTACGGGCAAACCCATCAAATTCTCCGGCATAGGTGAAAAGCTTACCGATATCGAACCGTTCTATCCCGACAGAATGGCTTCAAGAATTCTGGGCATGGGCGATGTTCTCACTTTGATTGAAAAGGCGGAACAGGCTTTCGACGAAAAACAGGCGGAAGAGCTCACCAAAAAGATTAAAAATGACAAGTTTACTCTTGAGGACTTCCTCGAGCAGTTCCAACAGGTCAAAAAACTCGGCTCAATGGAAGAGATTCTCGGCATGATGCCCGGGGTCGATGCAAGCAAGCTCAAGGATGCAAAAATTGACCAAAAGGCAACCGCAAGAGTCGAGGCGATCATTCGTTCAATGACTCCGCGTGAACGACGCAATCCGGAACTTTTGAACGCAAGCCGCAAAAAACGCATTGCGGCGGGCAGCGGAACGACCGTTCAGGAAGTTAACCGACTGCTCAAACAATTTGAACAGTCACGCCAGCTGATGAAGAGATTTGCGGGAATGGGCCGCAAAAAATCAGGCAGGCGCAAAGGCTTCTTCGGCTTCTGATGCAGGAAAATGTTTTCCAATCTGCATCAAACAACAAAATCACCAACAGCGGGCTTATGCCCGATTGGATATTTAACAAAGACTTTCTATTTAATTTGGAGGAACTATCATGCTTAAAATCAGGCTTCGCAGAATGGGCGCAAAGAAGGCTCCTTTCTATCGTATCGTTGTTGCGGATTCCCGCGCACCCCGTGACGGTGCTTTCGTAGAGGAAATCGGCTATTACAACCCCCTCACCGATCCCGAACAGGTCGTTGTTGACGGCGACAAGGCAAAGCAGTGGATCAAGAACGGTGCGCAGCCCACGGAAACCGTTCGCGGTCTGTTCAAAAAGCACGGCGTTATCGACTGATGAGCGAAGAAATCATTACCGAAACTCAGGTTCCCGATATTGCGGCTCTTGTTGAATTCATTGCAAAGAGTCTTGTTGACGAACCGAGCGAGGTAAAGGTTGCCGTCAAGGCTGACGAAGCAGGCGAGGAAACCACAATTGAGCTTTCCGTTGCCAAGGACGATATGGGCAAAGTTATTGGCAAACAGGGGCGTATCGCAAAAGCAATCCGCACCGTTGTTCGCGCCGCTTCGGTAAAAAGCGAAAAGAAATACAGAGTTGACATTCTGTAACCGTACCGGAACTCACAAGTTTTGTCTATGGATTATTTTCGTATCGGGCTGTTTCTGCGCCCGCACGGCATCAAGGGTGAGCTGAAATTGCTCCCCTTGACCGATGATTTAAAACGATTTGCACGCCTTTCGGATGCCTTTATCGAGGCGCCCGAGGGCGTTTATCAAACAGTCACTGCGGAAAGCGCAAGGGTTGCCGCCGAGAATTCCGTGATAATTAAACTCAAGGGAATTGACACCGTTGAAGCCGCCGAAAAACTTCGCGACAAATACCTTTGCGTGGACAGAGAACACGCCGTAAAGCTTCCCGCAGGTGCATATTTTGTGAAGGACATCATAGGCTGTGAGGTTTTTTCGACATTGGGTGATGCACTCGGCAGAGTGGTCGATGTGTACGAAACACCGTCAACGGACGTTTATGTTATTAAAGGCGCAAAAAGGCTTTCCGTTCCTGCACTGAAAAAACTGCTTTCAAGCGTTGATATCGAAAACAAGCGAATTGTTTTTGATTCCGAAATTCTTGCGGAGGTTGGACTGTTTGAGGATTGATATTCTTACAATTTTTCCCGAAATGTTCAGCAATATCCTGTCATCAAGCATTCTCGGCAGGGCGGCATCAAAGGGCATTTTGAAATTCAAAACGCATAATATACGTGATTTTTCGCAGAACAAGCACCGTAATACCGATGATTATCCGTTCGGAGGCGGGGCGGGCATGGTCATGCTTGCGCAGCCGATTTTTGACTGCATCGAAAGCGTTGCAGCCGAAGCTCCTGAAAAGCCGCGCTGCATTGTGATGAGTCCGCGCGGCAGAGTGCTGACACCGGCACTTGCAAAAGAACTCGCTTCGGAGAAGCGTCTTCTTTTTCTTGCGGGGCATTATGAAGGCATTGACGAACGCGTATCGGAACTTATCGATGATGAAATTTCAATCGGCGACTATGTTCTGACGGGCGGCGAATTGCCAGCAATGGTCGTTATCGACTGCGTTTCAAGGTTCATTCCCGGTGTGCTCGGAAGCTCCGAATCAACCGAGGAGGAAAGCTTTTCCGACTGGGGACTGCTGGAATACCCTCAGTACACGCGTCCCGCGAATTTCAGGGGCAGAGAGGTTCCGCCCGTGCTGCTGAACGGCAACCATGCCGAAATTCTGCGTTGGCGGAGGCAGGAAGCTCTCAAAAAAACAAAACAGATGCGTCCGGACCTTCTTGAAAGGGCAAATCTGACTGCGGCGGATAAAAAATACCTGCAATCGTTGGAAAATGAGTAATATATATTGCGTCTCTGCTCATTTTTTGAAAAATTGCTCTTGCATTCTGTGCAGAAAAATGCTATAATTCTATGGTTAATTGGATGGTCCGCTGGTCGCAGGTCGGCTAAGAACATCTGTAAATAAGGAGATTACTATGTCAGACATCATCAGAGAACTCGAAAAAGAGCAGCTTCGTTCCGATCTTCCCAAGCTCGAAATCGGTGACACCGTTCGCGTATACGTTAAGGTCGTTGAAGGAAACCGCGAAAGGCTCCAGAATTTTGAAGGCATCGTCATCAAAATGCAGGGCGGCGGCATCCGCAAGACTTTCACCGTTCGCCGTATCAGCTACGGTGTAGGTGTTGAGAGAACTTTCCCCTATCACAGCCCGCGCATCGGCAGGATCGAAGTTGTTCGCCACGGCGTTGTCCGCAGGGCGAAGCTCTATTACCTCCGCGAGAGGACCGGTAAGGCTGCAAAGATCAAAGAACGCATCGTTACCAAGTAATCAAGATTTTCCTTTTTCTGAAAAGGCCTCCCGACCCAAACGGGGAAGGAGGCTGATTTTATATCGATTTTGCGCAGGCATTGCGGGGCTTTGCCGCCGCTGCAAAAAGCTGCCGAATTCCGTTTCGCGCCGATGTCTGCTGCAAAAAAAGAATTATCAACCCGTTTCGGAGGTAAAACCCATGCACACGATAAATTGGTATCCCGGGCACATGGCAAAAGCCAGACGTATGCTGGAGGACAACTTAAAGCTTGTTGACATGATAATCGAAATTGTCGATGCACGCGCACCGATGGCTTGCCGCAATCCCGATTTCGAAGCTCTTTTCAAAAACAAGCTGCGTGTTGTTGTTCTTAATAAAAGTGACCTTTCATCAAAAACTCAGAATCGCGCATGGATAAGTTATTTTGCAAAGCAGGGAATCACAGCTGCGGAGTTTATCTCAACTCAGCCCTCAACACGCAAACGTGCAATTGAGCTTATTGAAAAAACGGGGGAGGAGACCGTTCGGCGGTATCGCGAAAAAGGCATTAAAAAAACTTTGCGCGCAATGGTCGTCGGCGTTCCGAATGTCGGAAAATCCACTTTTATCAATCGTATTGCGGGCGCGGCAAGAGCGCAGGTCGGCGATCGTCCGGGTGTTACGCGGTCAAAGCAATGGGTCAAAGTTTCGGACTATCTCGAGCTTCTTGACACTCCGGGTTTGCTTTGGGGCAAGTTGGATAACGAAATACTTGCAAAGCATCTTGCATATATTGGTTCGATTCGGGATGATGTGCTTGATATCGAGGAAATTTCGGCCCTGCTGCTTTTTGACCTTGTGCGCATATGCCCGGAGGCTTTGACGGCAAGATACAAAAAGCTTGATCCGGAACAGAATATTCCCGAGCTTCTGCTGCAAGGCGTGTGCCGCAGCCGCGGGTTCATTCTTTCGGGCGGAGTTTTTGATACGGAACGCGGCGCAAGAATAGTTCTTGATGAGTATCGTGCGGGCAAAATTGCCGCCGTCGCTCTTGAAAATCCAACGGACAATTTCGAACCCCAGCAAGCGGAGCAAACCGATATAAACAATGAAAAAGATTGACGAGGCCGAACGGCTTGAACAAATGACTCAATACGAACGCCCGTTCTGGGAACGCGGTATCGAAAAACATCGCTGCACACGGCTTGCGGGCCCCGTTGTTGCCGCCTGTGTGATTCTTCCCCCGGGGCTTATGATCGAGGGCGTGAACGATTCCAAAAAGCTTACAAAGAAGCGCATGGAAAAGCTTTACCCGCTTATTACGGGCGGAGCGACAGCTTTCGGCACAGGATGGGTGTTTCAAAAGGAAATTGATGAGATAAATATTCTTCAGGCAACAAAAAAGGCGTTTGCCGAAGCTTACAGGAATGCTTTGGCGCATTGCCCGGGCGATTACGTGTGCAGCGATGTTTTTGTTGATGCCGTTAAAGACCTTGATATTCCCGCCGTGCAGCACAGCCTGATTCACGGCGATGCATTGTGTTATTCCATTGCGGCGGCAAGCATAGTTGCAAAAGTGGAAAGAGACAGATACATGATCGCCGCAGCAGAGAAATTTCCGCAGTACGGTTTCGAAAAAAACGTCGGTTACGGAACAAAGCAGCATATGGACGCGCTTCGTGAATTCGGTCCGTGCGAACTTCACAGGCGCAGCTTCATCAAAAAAATTCTTGCGGAACGCGGTGAATGCTGACCGCGTTGCTGTATACACCCGATCGGAGGTGCAATTGGAACGGCTGAATATTGAAAACGGAAGCAAACAGCAGCGCATCGGTGCAAGAGGGGAGCGTTTGGCAAGGCTTTACCTTCGTTTGCACGGGTACCGAATCCTTCAGCGCAATTACCGTGTTGCACACAAGGAGATTGATATAATCGCAAAAAAAGGAAGCACCGTTGCCTTTGTCGAGGTCAAGACCGCTCTCGATTCAAAGGAGCTGCCGCCGATGCTGCGTGTCGGTTCTGCAAAAAGAGCAAACATGGCTTACGCTGCAAAGTATTTTGCGGCAAATTACAGGCCAAAGGCGGTTTACTATCGCTTCGATATAATTGAAGTGATACTTTCGGAACACAAAATCAGACATATAGAAAATGCATTTACGATTTAAACAAAATAAAAAATCCGTTATCGACTTTTCCCGCAGCTTTCAATTTTGTTGTTTGCTGCTTTTTTTTGCGTTCGGCACTTCAAATTTTGAACATAATATGGTAAAATAAATAAAATCGGTGTATGATGCGCGAACGTGAGCGGTGTGACAGAGGTCAGCCGGACGCATTCGGCATCTTACATCAGGCTTTCATAAGGAGGATGGCATTCAATATGACGCCGACCAAATTTCCGACCGAGCAAATACTGATCGCTTCCATTTTGGCAACGATTGCCTTTTTGCTGATCTACATGGTCTATGTAAGCATCAAAAAAAGCAGAGCCGTTCTTGTGAACGGTGTGCGCGACAAATCGGACAATCTCCTTGTTGCGTGGACGCTGCTTGCTTCGCTGCTGCTGCATATTCTTTTTTCCTACTATATTGTCGGACACAAAACCGATATAGGCTGTTTCACATCGTGGGGAAACAAAATATTCAGAAACGGCTTTCAAAACTTCTATAATCCTCAAACCAATTTTCCGGATTATCCGCCGGGATACATGTATATTTTGGGGTTGATGGCGCGCATAGCGGATCTTTTCGGTCACGGCGTTTATGCGGCGGACGGCTCGTACGACATATTCTATGTCACAATGATAAAACTCCCATCGATAATTGCCGATATAGGCTCGGCGTATCTTGTTTACAGGCTTGCGCGCAAAAAACTTCGCTTTGAGGCCGCGTACCTTCTTATGTGCCTTGCAGCATTCTGCCCCGTTTTCATCTATGTTTCCGGAGGATGGGGACAGATCGATCAGATTCTTTCGATCCTGCTTGTAATAAGCATTATTCTGCTCAATTCGAACAAACCGATTCTTGCGGGTTTTGTTTACGGATTATCAATCCTGCTCAAGCCGCAGGCTTTGATGGCGGGTCCCCTTCTTGCGATTGCATATTTCTGCTATATTTTCGATCCGGATTTCTTCAGTCCGACAGGCAGAAAATGTACGGACGGAGTCGGAACGCGAATCATGAAAACCGTTGCTGCGGTCGCCTGCGCCTGCGCGCTTCTCATTGTGTCCGTAATTCCGTTTGCCGATGACACCATGCCGTGGTATTCCATTATCCTTCAAAAATATATGGGAACCGCTACTTCTTATAAATACGCAAGCGTAAATGCATACAATATTTACACATTGTTCGGAAAGAATTGGACCCCGATAACCGAGAAGGCAATTCTCGGGCTGACTTACGGCCAGCTCGGCACCGTTCTGATGGTTCTTTCAGTCGGTTTCGGCGGTGTTCTGTATTTCTTCGGCAGGAAAAAGCATTCCGGCGCGTTGAGTCTTGCAACCGCATTCACATTCGCCTCGCTTTTCACTCTCGGCCACTACATGCACGAACGCTACCTGTTCCCCGTGCTGCTTCTGCTGCTTGTTGCTTACATCAGCTACGGAGACAGGCGGCTTATCAGCATGTTCATGTGCTGGAGCGCAACAACGCTTGTGAACTGCATTGCAGCATTTTATTACAGCAAACTGCATGAGTACCACCTCTATTGGGATGAACGCCTTGTGTTCTGGTGCTCACTTGCAAACGTCATATTGTTTATAATATTCTGCGGCATTTGCACGGATATTATGCTCCGCGGAAAAGTAAAAGCCGATGTTTTCGCGGATGATGATGCTTCGGCGAAAGCACAAAAAACTGTTCCTGCATGAAAAGCAGAGAAATGAGAGGAAACGAAATGAAAAAGATAAACAAAAAGACACTCACTGTCAGCCTTGCAATTATTGCGGCAGTATGTGTTATTTTCGGCATCGTTCTGCTGCTTGCTTCCCCGAAAAGCGGAGGAAGCGCAAACATTGCAAACGGCAGCTTCGAAAGCCTCGACTCAAGCGGCTTTATGCCGAAGGGGTGGGAATACACATCCTATTTAAACGATACTTCCGTGTCAAACGCGGTTGTCGTGAAGGATGCTGCGCGCGGCAATGTCGTGAAGCTTACGAATGCGGAGCTTGATGATGCACACTTCACGCAGACAATTTCCGTTCAGGCAAACACGATTTACAAACTCAGCTGCTACATCAAAACCGAAAATGTCAGCGGCGGAGCGGGTGCAAATATTGCTCTTGAGGACCGAACCTGTTATTCAACGCCTGTTCTCGGCACAACTGATTGGACAATGGTTGAGCTTGTCGGCAAAACCGGAAGCGGACAGTCCAAACTTAAAATCGGATGCAGACTCGGCAATTTCAGCAGCACGAGCATGGGCATTGCCTACTTTGACGATTTTAAAATTGAAAAGCTCACAAACTACAACGGCGAAATTCAGAGCTTTGAAACAAAAACTCCATCATCACAATCCTCGGATAACACAACGGGTATGAGTGATGCGGAATACACCGCAAGAACAAAGATGATCGTTATCATGCTCTGCATCTACATCCTTTTGCCCATTGCGATCTATTTCCTGCTCAAGCTTGAAAAATCAATGGACAAGGCGCGCAAAGGCGATCCCATCAAAACCCCTGCGCAGCTTGCTCCGAGCATTTTTGACACAAAGCCTGTTATCCTCCAAAAAACGGATACAAAGCTTCACTATACAAAAAAAGACTGGATATTCGTTATTGCATTGACTCTTGTTTACGGCATTCTTGCCGTCACGAATCTCGGCTCCACAAAAGCACCGGACAGCGAATGGAAGGGAACGCCGGGCACAACCGTAACGCTGACATTTGATGATACGGTTACCATCGGCAGTGTTTGGCATGACGGCGGAATTACCGGCGGCAGCGGCTCAAAAGGAACGACTGTATTCAAGCTCACCGGAGACGACGGCAAATCAGTCGAAATCGACCAGCGTTTCGGAACAATGTACAGGTGGGTTCGCAACAGCAGCCTGCACAGCACAACAAAAAACATCACGCTGACAGTTGTGAGCGGCGAAGCATGGATAAACGAGCTTGCGTTCTTTGACACGGCAGGCAACCTGCTTCATGTAACGGTGAACGATGCATCCGCAGCGGCTCTTGTCGATGAACAGGACTGCGTGCCGGAATACCCGAGTTACATGACCGGCATGTATTTCGATGAGCTCTACCACGCACGAACCGCATATGAACATCTGCATAATCTTAGTGTCTACGAGGTTTCGCATCCTCCGCTCGGAAAAATAATCATTTCCGTCGGCGTTGCGATATTCGGCATGAATCCCTTCGGCTGGCGAATCATGGGTGCGCTGTTCGGCGTTGCAATGATTCCCCTGATGTATGCGTTCGGCAAGCGCATGTTCAAGCGTCCCGAGCTTGCGCTGCTTGCGGCGGGGTTGTTTGCATTCGATTTCATGCATTTTTCGCAGACTCGAATTTCGACCATTGACGTATACGGCGTGTTCTTCAATATGTGCATGACGTACTACATGTACAAATTCATAAAGATGGATCTCGGCGACAGCCTTAAGGACACTCTTATACCGCTCGGGCTTTCGGGCTTGTTCTTCGGTTTGGGCTGCGCAAGCAAATGGATCTGCATATATACCGGTGCTGCGCTTGCGGTTATGTTCTTTGTTAAGATGATAACCCTTTGGGTAAAGGCAAACAAGATTAAAAATGCCAAGCTCACAAAAGCGGAAGAGGCCGATCCTGCGGTTGCGAACGCGAGAAAGTTCCCGGCACGGTTCATAAAAACCTGCCTGTTCTGTCTCCTGTTCTTCATCATCATTCCCGTTGCGATTTACTCGGCAGCATACAGACCGTATTACACGGCGCAATGGAAGCCTAATGCGGAGCAAACAAAGATTGCACGCCTTCGTGCCGCCGGACAGCTCGAGTACAATGAGGAGCCCGAGGGCGAAGTTTTGACCTTCTCCGAAAAGGTCAAGACTTATGTGGACGGCGTTATCGACAATCAAAAATATATGTTCAGCTACCACAGCGGGCTCAATTCAACGCATCCGTATCAGTCCGCATGGTATGAATGGCCTCTCGGAAACCGCCCGGTGTGGTTCTATTCCGGAGGACAGAATCCGGACACAACAAAGTTCGGAACTATTTCAACTTTCGGCAACCCCGCTGTGTGGTGGATCTGCTTTGCAGGCACGTTGACGCTGTTCATCATGTTCCTGCGCAACAGGTTCAGACTCAATGCGGAGATATTCTTCATCTTTGCCTGCATGGCATCGTCCATGCTGCCCTGGATGCTGATTTCCCGCTGCGTGTTCGTATATCATTACTTTGCGACCGTGCCGATGATAATACTTGCCTCTGTATATGTGCTCAAGCACTATGAGGATAAGTTCTACTACATACCGCTCGAACGCGGCGACATGATTTCCGGCGGAGCAAAATTCGTTCCGAAGATCAAGTTCATTTGGCTTGCTGCTGCGATCGTGCTGTTTGCGGTTTTCTATCCCGTAATCAGCGGCATTCAGGTCAGCAGGGAATATATACGTGCACTTGAATGGCTGCCCACATGGACATTCTTCGGCACTTGGTAATAAAAATACCGAACACAAGCCCGATGCCCGTGCTTTCGGTGCGGACGGGGTGAAGAAGATAATGCGTGCGGCGGACAATTCGACAGAAAACCTGTCGCAGCCGGCTTTTGGGCGGGCATATTGTTCGCTGCCGCGTAAAGGAGTAAGTTTCAATAATGAGTTCAAACGAAAAAAACGGCGGCACAGCCGCAAAAAAAAGCTTTTTCCAGCTGATTAAATTCGGCTTGGTGGGAATCGGCAACACACTTATAGACATGGTCATCAGCACGGTGCTGAGCATCGTGCTTGCAATACCGTTTAAGGGCGGTTGGACGGTTTATGTTTCAAAAGTTGTCGGCTATTGTGCCGGCATTCTGAACAGCTATATTCTGAACAGCCGTTGGACCTTTAAAGAAGAGCGCAGACAGGATGCGCGCGAAATCATAAGCTTTATTGCAGTCAATCTGGGTGTATTGCTTGTTTCGCTCGGTCTTATCTGGCTGTTTACCAATGCTTTGCATATTGATGATTGGTGGATGAGTCTTGGGCTTCCGCAGTGGCTCACAAAGATAATTAACGGCGAAAGAGCGTGCATGCTGCTTTCGACCTGCATTTGCATAATCGTAAACTTCGTCGGCAACAAGCTTTTTGTGTTCAAGCCTGCTGAGGCTCCTTCCGTGAAAAACGACGGAAAAGGGAAAAAAGTCAATCTGAACACTGAAGATTAAATGTTAATACTCGTTTAACGGCTTACCGAGTGAAAAAATCACTCGGTATGGCTTTATTCGGACAAAGGGGGAAATATGCTGGCAAGAATCACAAGTTATGGGTTGACGGGGCTGCTCGGCTATCCCGTGACGGTTGAAACGGATATAAGCTTCGGCTTTACGGGTTACGAAACCGTCGGCCTTCCGGATAATGCCGTTAAGGAATCCAAGGAGCGCGTCCGCTCTGCAATATGCAACTCGGGCTTTCCTTTCCCAAATGTGCGGCTTGTTGTAAATCTTGCGCCGGCGGATGTCCGCAAGGAGGGTACGGTTTATGATTTGCCGATAGCGATAGGCATACTTGCGGCAAGCGGGGATATCGATCGCACTGCGGCGGAAAAATGGCTTATAATCGGTGAGCTTGCTTTGGACGGCAGCGTTCGCGGTGTTAACGGCGTGCTGCCGATGGTAATCGACGCTTGTTCACGCGGATACAACCATATCATTCTCCCAAAGGAAAACGCGGAGGAAGCTGCTTTCATACACGATGCAGTCGTGATTCCTGTAACGAGTCTTACAGAGGCTGTGCTTTTCCTGCGCGGAATGAAGATCATCAATCCGCAGCCGTGCAGTCAAACAAATATAGACGACCATCCGAGTTTTGACAGTGATTTTTCGTTAATAAAGGGTCAGCAGGCGGCGAAACGTGCAGCCGAAGTTGCAGCAGCGGGCAACCACAATATTTTGCTTATCGGAACGCCCGGTTCGGGTAAAACGATGCTTGCAAGAAGCATTCCTTCAATATTGCCGACTTTGTCAAACGAAGAGGCACTTGAAATAACAAAGATTCATTCAGTTGCGGGCATATTACGCGGACGCGGCGGAATTGTGCGGGAGCGTCCGTTTCGTGCGCCGCATCATTCTGCCTCCATTCCCGCGCTTGTCGGCGGCGGAACAAAAGCACTTCCGGGTGAAATCAGCCTTGCACATTACGGTGTGCTGTTTTTGGATGAATTCCCGGAGTTTCAAAAGTCGGTGCTGGAAGCATTGCGGCAGCCGCTTGAAGACGGTTTTGTGTCCATCACCCGTCGGGCCGCTGATTCGGTTTCGATTATCCGGCGGACTTTATGCTCGTTGCGGCGATGAACCCCTGCCCGTGCGGAAATTTCGGTTCAAGAATCAACCCATGCAGATGCAATCCGTCCCAGATTGAGCGTTATCGAAACCGAATCAGCGGCCCGATGCTGGACAGGATAGATATTCATGTTGAGATGACGGCGGTTGCGTATGAGGATCTTGCGTCCAAACAGGCGGGCGAAAGCTCGGCGGCAATTCGTGAAAGGGTTTCGAAAGCGCGATGCCCCTGTCCGCCTGTTGATACTCCATTTGCCGCATTCAGCGTGAGCGCTTTAAAAACGACGGCATAATGTTCAACGCGCAGATGAGTTCGAAACATATCAAAAAGTATTGCGCACTGGAACCCGATGCGGAAAAGCTTATAAGGCTTTCGTTCGACAGGCTGCGGCTGTCTGCAAGGGCATACGATAGATTGATTAAGGTTAGCAAAACCATTGCCGACCTTGCGGGCGAGGAAAAAATTACAGGGGCATGCGTTGCGGAAGCCCTTCAATATCGCTCTTTGGACAGCAAGTATTGGAGCAAACTGTGACGTAAATCGGCACTGCGGCAGCCGAACGGAGGGCAAATGGAGTATCAACAGGCGGACAGGGATTATATCCGATTGAGCATTGCTTTTGAAGGCAGGGCGAAGCAGGCAAACGAACTGCTGCGAAATTTTGATTCGATTTCGGAGTTGTTTGAAGCGATAAAAAACGTTGATTCCGATATTTTAACCACGATAAAACGAGAGCAGGCCGAAAAACTGCGGCTCACGGCATCGGATGCCTATATTGATGATTTCATTTCGGATCTTGAAAAAAACGGTGTTTCAGCATTGACTCCGAACAGTGAAGCTTATCCGACCGAATTGAAATATATTGCGGATCCGCCGTTTGTGCTTTATGCAAGAGGCAAATGCGCACGATTGCAGGCCGAAACGCCGTTTGCAATAATCGGCGCAAGAAGGTGTTCGGATTACGGAAAAAAAGTGTCCGCTCATATGGGCTGTGAGTTGGCAAAAAACGGCGTTACCATAGTTTCCGGGCTTGCCTACGGCTGCGACAGCCTTGCGGCGCAGGGAGCGTTGAGTGTCGCCGAACAAAAATATCCAACGGCGGCGATACTCGGACAGGGTGTTTGCACGGCAAAAACCGACGGCACCGCGGAGATTATGGAAGCAATAATCGAGAACGGCTGCGTGATGAGCGAATTCCTGCCTTTCACGCGTGCTGCAACGTATTTTTTCCCAATGAGAAACAGAATAATCAGCGGAATGAGCTGCGGCGTGCTTGTTGTTGAAGCGGGTGAAAAGAGCGGAACGATGATAACTGCAAATTGCGCGTTGGAACAGGGCAGAACCGTGTATGCCGTGCCCGGAAGAATCACGGACAGGATGAGCTTCGGAACGAACGAACTGATACGAAAAGGCATGGCGGAACCTGTATTCAGTGCAGAGGATTTGCTGTTTCATCTCGGAATCAATCCTGAGTGCAGCAAAAAATCAAAGCTGCGCGGCAGGGGCAGCAGTGAGTTGAAATTGACGGGTAATCAAAAGATATTATTTGATTTGATTGAATTGGGCGAAAAAAACTTTGACGAAATCTGCGAGCTTACGCAGCTCCCGGTCGAAGTTTTAAACTTGCACTTGACAGAATTGGAATTTTCGGGTTTAATAAAACAATTGCCGGGCAGAATCTATACATTGAGCTGATCCGTAAGTCGTATCACCGGCAGAATCGCAAACCCGATCAGGAAGAGTTTGAACAATTCGCTTCTTGTGAAAAAAGCTGTTGCTGAACTGCCGCCGCGGTGCGGCAGAATCGGATTTTACTGTAAATTAACTGTAAACGACCAAACGGTCGAAGGAGGATTATGGCAGAGACATTGGTTATCGTGGAATCGCCGTCCAAAGCGAAGACGATTGAAAAGTATCTCGGCTCAAAATACAGGGTCATTGCATCGAACGGGCATGTTCGCGATTTGCCGAAAAGCCAGCTCGGCGTTGATGTTGAACACGACTTTGAACCCAAATATATTACCCTTCGCGGAAGAGGCGAAGTTATCGAAAAAATACGCAAAGAAGCAAAGCACGCAAAGCATATCGTGCTTGCAACCGACCCTGATCGCGAGGGAGAAGCGATTTCGTGGCATCTTGCAAAAATGCTGAAGCTGGATGAAAACGAGCCCTGTCGTGTTGTGTTTAACGAAATCACAAAGACAGTCATTCAAAAGGCGGTCAAAAATCCGCGCTGCATTGACAGGAACCTTGTTGATGCGCAGCAGGCGCGGCGCGTGCTTGACCGTTTGCTCGGCTACAAAATCAGCCCGCTGCTTTGGGCAAAGGTTCGAAGAGGACTTTCGGCGGGCCGTGTGCAGTCGGTTACGACAAAACTCATCTGCGACAGAGAGCGCGAGATACTTGATTTCGTGCCGAAAGAGTATTGGACCGTCACAGTAAAACTTCATCTTGCCAAGCGTACATTCGAAGCCAAATTCTATGGTTTTGACGGCAAAAAGACGGAGCTTCAGACGGAAGCCGATGCAATGCGCGTTGCGGATTTGTCCACCGGAGCGGTTTATTGCGTTGCGGACATCAAAACAGCAAAAAAAACACGTCATGCGCCTGCACCGTACACAACGAGCAGCATGCTTCAGGATGCATCGAACCGCGCTTCAATGCCGCCGAAGCGAACCATGCTTTGCGCTCAGCAGCTCTATGAGGGCGTTGATATCGGCACCAAGGGCAGCGTTGGTTTGATTACGTATATGCGTACGGATTCGGTTCGAATTTCCGCCGAAGCGCAGCAGAGTGCGAGAGAATACATTGCAGCAGCGTTCGGCGCAGCTTACGTACCCGAAAAGCCCAATGTTTTTAAGGGCAGAGCGGGTTCCCAGGATGCGCATGAGGCAATTCGTCCGACCGATGTAAAAAACACGCCCGCATCGGTGAAACAGTATCTCGAACCGGGGCAGTATAAACTTTACAAACTGATTTACGAACGTTTCCTTGCAAGCCAGATGAGTGATGCGCTTTACGAAACCTCAACTGTTACGCTTGAAACGCAGACTCAGCCGAAATGCACATATCGAACCAACAGTTCAAAAAAAATCTTTGACGGATTCACGGCGGTTTATTCCGTTTCGAACCCGTCGCAGGATGACGGCATAGGCGAAAAGGACACGACCCTTCCCGCTATGGAAGTCGGCAGTGAACCTAAGTTTGTTTCTCTGAACCCGAAGCAGAACTTTACCGAACCGCCTTCAAGATACACCGAAGCATCCCTTGTGAAAACTCTTGAAGAGCTGGGAATCGGCAGGCCGAGCACGTATTCCCCGACAATTTCGACAATTATCGACAGAGGGTACGTAGAAAAAGAAAAGAAACAGCTTGTGCCCACCGATCTCGGGTTCGTTGTGAACAAAGTTATGGAGGATAATTTCCGCAATATTGTTGACGTCAAGTTCACGGCGGATATGGAGTCACGATTGGACTCAGTGGAAGAAGGCAAGGAACGCTGGCAAAATCTGATTGAAGATTTCTATCCTCCGTTTGAAGAATCTCTTGAAGAGGCATTCAAGACCGTTGAGCGTATTGAAATTCCCGATGAGGTTTCGGATATCCCCTGCGATAAATGCGGCGCAATGATGGTATATAAAACAGGCAGGTTCGGAAGGTTCCTTGCCTGCCCGAATTATCCGGAGTGCAAAAACACAAAGCCCATTGTTGAAAAAGTCGGCGTGAAATGCCCCAAATGCGGCGGGGAAATAATCAAGCGCAAGGGCAAAAAAGGCAGAGCGTTTTACGGCTGCGAGAATTATCCGGAGTGTGATTACGTATCGTGGTATCTGCCGACAGGCAAACCGTGCCCGCGCTGCGGAAGGATGACCGTGTGGAAAATGGGCCCGAACGGACGCTATATTGTCTGTTCCGAAAAGGAATGCGGCTTTGTTGTTCCGAGCGGAGAGATTAAAAACACTTATCCCGACCTTGCGGATAAAGCGGAGGCGCGGGACTGAAAAGGGAGTTATTTCATTTCCCGGTGATTTCGCAAGAGCAAGAAGGGGAGATGAATTATTCTTAATACAGCATGATGCCGACAGGCATAAAAACATCAAACGCGAACAAGGAGGAGGAAAGCAATGAAATCGGTTTCTGTTATCGGCGGAGGATTGGCCGGCTGTGAGGCGGCGTATGTGATTGCCGAAAGCGGCATACACGTCAACCTTTTTGAAATGAAGCCGGGCAAGCATTCGCCTGCACACAAAACTGATGACCTATGCGAATTGGTTTGCTCGAACTCGCTTCGCTCAGATAAGCTGGATAATGCCGTCGGCCTCTTGAAAGAAGAACTTCGCCGAATGAATTCTCTTGTAATGAGAATTGCGGACGAAACGCGCGTTCCGGCGGGCGGTGCGCTCGCGGTGGATCGCACTGATTTTTCAAAACGAATCACGGAAGAGCTAAAAAAACATCCGAATATTGAGCTCATTTCCCGGGAAATAACGGAAATACCGACTGAACCTGCGGTAATTGCCACAGGGCCGCTTACAGACGGTGCTTTGATGGGAAACATTGAAAGCCTGCTTGGAGACAGCCTGCATTTCTTTGATGCGGCTGCTCCGATCGTAACGCTCGAATCGCTTGATATGAATCGGATAAGCAGAGCCTCACGTTACGGACGCGGCAGTGATTATCTGAATTGCCCTATGACAATGCGTGAGTATTATGATTTTGTGCGCGCGCTGGTTTCGGCGGAAACCGCTCCGCTGCACGAGTTTGAAACCGTCAACGTTTTTGAAGGGTGTATGCCGGTTGAAGTCATGGCAAAACGTGGCGACCTGACCCTTGCATACGGACCGCTGAAGCCTGTCGGTCTTGCAGAATGCACCGCAAGCGACGGCAAAAAACCGTTTGCCGTTGTGCAGCTCAGACAGGATAACTCCGAGGGCACGCTTTTTAACATCGTGGGATTTCAAACCAATCTCAGGTTCGGCGAGCAGAAGCGCGTTTTCGGAATGATTCCCGGGCTTGCGAATGCGGAATATGTGCGTTACGGCGTTATGCACAGAAATTCCTTCCTTCAATCACCGAAACATCTGACTCCTTTTTACTCCCTGCGTGAACGTGAGGATTTGTTCTTTGCGGGGCAGCTCACCGGCGTTGAGGGCTATGTTGAAAGTGCTTCATCCGGGCTTGCTGCGGGAATCAATCTGGCACGGCTTGTAAACAATCGACCGCAAATCGATTTTACAAGACGAACGGCAATCGGGGCACTTGCACATTATATAAGCGAATATAACGGAAGCAGCTTCCAGCCGATGAATGCGAACTTCGGCATTATGGAAACCTTACCGGATGCGCCGCGCGACAAACGCCGCCGTTTCGAGGCACTTTCGCAGCGTGCGCTGCAAACGGTTGACAGCATTGCGGCCGAACTGAAACAACAGGAAAAATGATAAAGGCTTGAGTTGATGCGCCAAAAGGCCGGCATCGAACATGAAAAGCTGCAATAATATGTTTTGAATCGGAAAATTAAAGAGGAAACAAAATGGACATAAAAGGAACAACCATTGTTGCCGTGCAAAAAGACGGCAAATGCGCTCTTGCGGGTGACGGACAGGTCACTCTCGGCGAAGCAACAATAATGAAACACACGGCGCGAAAGGTTCGCCGCATATATAACGACAGCGTTGTTGTCGGTTTTGCGGGCGGCGTTGCGGATGCATTCACGCTTTGCGAAAGATTCGAAGCCAAACTGACCATGTACGGCGGAAGTTTGCGCCGTGCGCCGT
>OCLB01000002.1_pt1 | contig 100749 bp, 126 predicted proteins | sample 1495901 | NCBI WGS metagenome assembly OCLB01 (sample SAMN03418273, study PRJEB22391) | human gut metagenome | biome: human-gut; feature: organic feature; material: feces | host: Homo sapiens | place: Tanzania | collected 2013-01
AAAAAAAAAAAATAAAAAATTTTATTATAAATTTGGTAGTTTCATTTTTTATTTGTATCTTTGCATTTACAAGGAACATATAAGTACTTGAAGAGATTTATCAACTCTATAAAACATAGATAGACCCAATGTTATAGGTGTATATTTGAATGCAGCAAACTGAGAGAATAAAGGGTATCAGTAAAGGCTACAGGTAAGCATTCCTAGAGATAAAAGAGTGAGAAATAATATTATATAAACGGGGTATAAAACTATAACATGGAAGCAAGCCATAATGCTGGCAGGGTCTCTTTATATATTATAGGTATTAGTTGATTTATTATTCTCAAGGAATAAAATAAAGAGTAGTAATTAAGTTTACTACTCTTTTTTGTTTATATACTTGCATATATAAAACTTTATTTATATCTTTGCAGAAAATTTAAAGTATAAACTATGAGTTGGAATGAATTAAGTTTAAAAGATAAAGCTGATTATATTAAAGAATCAGTTAATAATGGTATATATAACTTATCTGATATAAGAAACAGATATAATATATATGCAGAAGGTGGTTATAAACCATCAGAAAGTATTAAGAAAAGAATAACTAATTGGGAAGGTAGTTCAATGAGAACTAATAGGTCATTTCAAGCAGAAGCTAATGATTTTAATAGAGTAATACCTGCAAGTATTAGGTCTAAACTTTCTCAACAACAGTTAGATGCTTTATACTCTTATGGCTATAATGTAGGTATGGGAAACTTAAAGAAAAGAGTATTACCTACTCTTAATAATTATGTTCAAGGTAAAGCATCAAATGAAGATGTACAGAAATCTATGTGGGCTTCAAAGGATAATGAATTAAGAGGTTTAACTACTAGAAGAAATGCTGAAAGAAGTTTATTTGGTGGCAAATATCAAACTGTATATACTGGTACAGGAGGTACTCCCCATAATTATGGTTATACTGCTAAATCTAATATTAATACTGATACTAATACTAGAGTTAATCCTTATCAACTACAGAATGAAGAATGGCAAGGTAAAAACTATTTAAATGCATATAAAGGACTTCAATTATCTATGAATGATATTATGGGTAAAACTAAAGAAGATGATATTAGTGACCTATTCTCTACTGGTACAGGACCCACAATATCTATGGAAAACTTATTATCTATTGGTAATAATAATGTTGCTCCTGTACAGCCAGATTATAGTTATGCTAAATCATTACTATCAGATTTTGATTTAGATTTAAATAGTAATATGTTTGATGAAGGTGGTCTTATAGATTCTCAAAATAGCAATACTAATTTAGTTTATAAAGACGCAGATAATAGAAGAAGTAATATATTACTTCATATAGAAGATGGTAATCTATATGATAGTGCAGGTAATAATTATACTCAAAGTTATTTAGAGGAAGAGAATGTACCTATAATTAAAGGTACTATGCCTAGAAATACAAGACAATATTATGACCCTAATACTACATTAGAATTCATTAATGCTGCTACAGCTCCTATAAGTAACTTTAGTCCTAGTAATATTGTAGGTTCTATAAGAGAAGCTAGAGATTATAATACATTTATGAATAGCTTTATAAATCAGGATAATACTGGTTTCTTTACCAGAGAATATGCTAAAGAACATCCTTATATAAGTATGTTAGGTAATATAGGTGGAGATATATTAGCTGGGGTAGCTTTAAATAAGGGTATTAATATTGTTAGAAGTAATAATTTAAATAGTGTAAAATCAATAGAAAGTACTGGAAGTAAATGGAATAATATATGGAATAATTTGTTTGCTAAAAGTAAAGGAAAGAAATTAAGTAATATATTATTTAAAGACTCTAATACTATTAAATTAAATGATGATATTTATATAAATAAGACACCTGTTACAGCAAATATTAATAGTTTAGGTAGATATTCTGATATAGGAATCGCCGGAAGTCATAGTGTTAATAACTATTATAATGCAGTTGAAAAACCTTTAATAAATGACATTTTCAATGTAAATAAAGATAAGCGTATATTATCTAAACTTAGTTATTTACCTAATTCTAATGTTAAAGGTTTTTATAATAATTCAACAGGAAGTCATATAAACTTAAATGCTAATTCTATTAAAGGTGAATTACGGAATATACCTTCTACTATTGTGCATGAAGATATTTCTCATGGTACAGATTATTTATATAAACGTGATTATAGACCATTAACCAATGTATTTGAATATGGTGTTAATCCTTGGTATGAAAATAGAGCCACAATGAATCAAGTAAGATATAAGTTATTTGAAGATGGAATGAGCGTTAATGATGTAATAGATAAAGCTCAAAATCTAAAGGATAAACAAATAATTGATTTATTTGCTTCAATGAATGGTTATGGTAGAAAAATACAACAACACTACAATAGTTTAAATATTCAAGGTAAAAATCAATTAATTAAAGATATAAAAAATTCATTCTTATTTCCTGCTATAGGAGCAGGAGTAGTACTAACTAATAACTAAAAAGTTAAATAATCTTAATAAATTTGGTAGTTTAAAATATTTATATTATCTTTGCATCCGTAAAACAATAGATGTTTGAAATGATGAAGTTAATTATGAAATATATAAGGAATCTGATATTGTTTATATGGCAATTACCTCAGCACTTATTAGCTATTATATACATTGGATATTTAGTTATGATGTGTAAAGATTGTGGTGTAGATTCCAGATATAAACAAGCTACAGTAATTCCTTGTGTTATGCAAGGAGCAATTACTTTAGGAAACTATGTATTTGTAGGACTTAATTCTGAATACAGATTAACTGTTAAGCATGAATTAGGACATACAATTCAAAGTAAGATATTAGGTCCTTTATACTTAATTGTAATAGGTATTCCTAGTATTACTTACTGTAGTTTAAGAAGATTATTTCCTTCATTAAGAAGGAAAAATTACTATAACTTTTACACTGAGAGATGGGCAAATAGTCTTAGTGAAAAGTATATAAAGTAATCTTTTGATTACATATTATAATATTAAGAGTGATGACCTTAGTATTATTAACCTACATAAATAAATGGCGATATTCTCCTTTGTAGGTTTTATTAGGAGAATATGGTGGGTTAGACAAGTGGTTAAGTCACAGGGTTTTCAACCCTGCATCAGGAGTTCGATTCTCCTACTCATTACTAATTGGAGTATGGTGTAAGGGCAACACGAGAGATTTTGGCTCTCTAATTTTCAGTTCGAATCTGGGTATTCCAACTATATAATACAGGATTAGCACGTAATTGGAAGCGTAATAGTCTTCTAAACTATTAGTATTATACTCTTGAGGGTTCGAGTCCCTCATCCTGTACACTTTATTATATTTTAAAATTCTCAAATCTGTGAAGACAAGAGGATTTACATAAAGAATAATATTTATGTGGCAAAAATACAACAATTTATAAGTAGTAAATCTGTGAAGACTAGCTACTTAATCTGGGGATAGTGGTGTAACTGGCTAACATATTTCCTTTGCAAGGAAAAGTTTAGAGTTCGAGTCTCTCTATCTCCACATGAAAAGTATTGTAGATGCATATATGAATACAACGTAACTCCTAGGCTTTAAGTTTATCCTTATGTAAGTTTAGCCCTAGTGGATGTCGTAGAATCCTTAGTAACAAGGGGTACTAGAGTTATCCCCTTATATCGTGGGTTAGAGCAGTGATAGCTTACTTGGCTCATAACCAAGTGGTCGTTGGTTTGAATCCAACACCCACAACTATTAACTTTTGGATTTAATATATTAAACTAAGGTTTTCAACTCTACTTTCCCTTAATAAAGTAGAGTGCTATTATTGGGATATAGCTCAAAGGCAGAGCATTTGACTGTTAATCAAAAGGTTGAGGTATCGTAATCCTCTATCCCAGCTATAAATAGGAGTATAGTTCAGTTGGTTAGAGCATTTGGCTTATATCCAAATTGTCGGGGGTTCAAGTCCCTCTACTCCTACTATTTCTCTCTTTAGCTCAGTTGGTAGAGTACGAAACTTTTAATTTTGGGGTCATGGGTTCAAGTCCCATAGGAGAGACTATGAATTATTTATTAAAACTTATACAAAATAATACAGGAGTAAGTTCTAAGAATTTCTTTCTAGTATCTGTAACTATTGTAGGTATATTGTTGCTTATAGTACCTATAATAGTATTATTAGTAGAGGTATTTAATGAACATACAATACATACAGATTTAAGTGGTATGGCACAATATATTACAGCAGTAGCTGCTATATTTACATCTGTAGGTATTACTAAAGCATGGTCAGAAAAATATGAAAAGAAATAAGCTTCTCTATATCAATGATAGATTGTCACTCTTGTAAAGTGAAGGTTATAGGTTTGAGTCCTATGAGAAGCTCAATATAAACTTTAAATTTGTATTATTATGAAAGTAATTACATTTGTAAAAAGTATGCTTAAAGCTTACTTTAAAGCTTATGCAGATGCTATGGAACCATTCTATAAACATGGTATTTCTCCTATGTGTCCTGCTTAACTATTTGATGCTTAAAGTGTTATGAGCAATATGGCTCATACACTATGTTTGAGGAGGGTAATGCCTCCTTTTTTAATGACTGTTAATTAAATGTTAAAGTATGTAATTTCCTTGCATAATATAAATATTTGTATTATCTTTGCAGCAGTTAAATAAAACAACGCTCCTATGGTGGAATTGGTAGACACAAGGGACTTAAAATCCCTCAGCCTTTAGGCTATGCAAGTTCAACTCTTGTTAGGAGTACTAATATAAAAATATAAATATTATGGCAATAAAAAGTGATTTACAATGGCAGGCAGAAGATGATGCTAGAACAATGGCTAGGTATCAGGAAATCATGTCTGATAAAGCTAGATTAAAGAGAGCAACAACTGCTGCTAGAAAAGAAGCAGCTAACTTAACTAAAAGAGCAAATGCAATGAATGCTGCTGCTAAAGGAGGAAGGAGAAAATAATATGGCAGGAATGTTGAAAACAATAAATAGTTGTTCAGGTACAACTAGTAAAGAGTTACGTGATAATATTAATAAGAAAGATATTACTAAGGACCAAATAGTTAGTATAGTTTATGCTATAAACAGGTTCTATTGTTTCTATTATGAATAAGTTAATATGGAGAAGTTTAATAATGAACATAAAGAAGAGTACAATAAAGAACCTGTATATTACTGCAAGAAATGTCTATCTTTAAAAATAGGATATGTAGCAGTATTAGAAGGTTCAGAATATTGTGAAGATTGTAATTCTACTAATATAGGAAAAGCTCCTATTGAAGAGTGGGATAAAATGTTTTTTAATAGATATGGTTATCATTATTTAGAAGAATTTAAAGATAAATAAATATGGAAGAGAATAAAGAAAAGAAGAAGCTCACTTATGAGCAGTTAAATGAAGTTGCTAATCAGTTAGTACAGGAGAATATGAAGCTTAAGCAGAAGTGTCAAGAGCTTTATGTGGCAGACACAATTAAAAGATTAGAGTTCTTGTTTAAGGTAGTAGAATCTATTTATCCTTTTAGTGCAGAATTTAGAGATACTTGTGCTAAAGAGATTATAGAACTTATGACTCCTGTACAGGAGAATAAAGAAGATAAAGAATCAGAATAAAATGGATAGACCAAATAGTGCATTAAAAGTTCCTTATAAGAACTTAATGGGATTTTTCACACTATGGTTAAAGTTCTTAAGACCTTTTCATACTCTATCAGATAGAGAGTTAGAAGTAGCTGCTTGTATGCTTAAAAACAGATATGAACTTAGTAAGAAAATATCTGATGAAAAGATACTAAATGATGTCTTATTCAGTAAAGAGAATAAAGATAAAATGATGAAAGAGTTACATATTACTAATCAATATTATCAAGTAATACTTGGTAAATTGAGAAAAGTAAAATTCATAAAGGATAATAAAATCTACTCAAGATTTATTCCAGAATATGAAGAGGGTAAAATGTTTACTTTATTACTTGTATTTGATGAAGAAAAGATAAAAGATGAATTATAAAGATTCAGTTATAAAGGTAGCAAAAGAACTTAATTTAAGTGAAGAATTTGTAGATAAAGTATATAAAGCTTATTGGATAACTATAAGAGACTATATGTCTTCTCTTCCTCTTAAAGAAAATCTTACAGAGGAAGAATTCAATAGGCTTAGACCTAATATTAATATACCTTCTATAGGTAAGTTCTATGTTACTTATGACAGGTATAAGAATAAAAAGAAACAGTTTAATATAATTAGAAATTTGAAGAGTAGAAATGAAGATAATTAAAGCAAAGAAAATTAAACCTACATTTGACCATGTAGTAACTTCTTTAAATCTTTATGAAGAAGATTTATATGAGAATGGTATTATTACTCATGGTAAAGGAGAGCCAATGATGGAACAAACTATAATAGCAGCAGGTCCTAATACTCCATTTAAAGAAGGTATGATAGTACATATTAATCCTATTAAATATGCTAAGATGAAGCATAAAAAAGGTTCACTTAATGATGGAGTTATTGAAGATAATGCAGTTATTGATTATGTTTTACCTATCATTCCTATGGGAGATAAACTAGTACTGTTCTTACAATCAAATGATATTGATTATATTATTGAAGAGTGGGATGATGTTGAAGTAGAAAAACCTAAGAAACAGACTCTTATCCTTCCTGGTAAAAAAAGTATTATTGTTTAATTAAATAGTCCTAGTCAAAAGCTAGGACTTTAATTTTTTATAAAGGTATGAAATTATTAAAATATGAAGGATATAATCTTACTTTTGAACCTGAAATATTAGCTCTTAAAGTATTTAAGAAATTACATACTAGGGACCATTCAAAAGATAAAGCAAGATTTATTCAAGAATTAGCTTTTATATATTTTTATTCAGACCCTAGGTCTGATTATCAATATTTAACTGATGAGAATGAAAGACTTAAAGCTATAGTAGAAGGAGAAGGTTTACCTGATGATTGGAAGATAGATAAGATATTACAGGATGCTATAGATTATTATAGTTCTTTTAAGCCTACTTCTGCATTATTACTTGAAGATACTAGAGCAGCAGTTGATAAATTAAGACAGTTATTAAGAAATATAGATTTAACGGAAGTAGATGATAAAGGTAAACCTATATATACTCTTAATACTATTACTGCTACAATTAAACAAGTACCTTCATTAGTTAAGGATTTAGATGAAGCAGAGAAGACTATAGCTAGAGAAATTATGCAAGATGAATCTATTAGAGGTTCACAAGAAAAATCAATGTTTGAAGATGAATAATATGAATATAGAAGATTTTAACAATAAACAATTTGATATATTTGGTACTACTTTTACTATTAAATTAGTAGATACACTAGATGCAGATGATAATTTACTTCATTATGGACTTGCTAAAGGTAATTTAAGAGAGATAAGAATAAGTAGAGAAGTAGTAAAAGCTAAGCAGCCTGATTCAGAGTTATATATAACACTAGTTCATGAAGTTGTACATGTTATATTGGATACAGGACAATATTCTGAAGAATCAGAAAAGGAACCATTAGTTGAATGGTTAACTAGATGTATTATATCATTATTAAAACAAGATATATTATGCAAATAGAAGATATAACAAGTGCTTTAAATAAGTATTTAGAAGATAAAAGAAAGCTTGAAAAACTAGATATAAAAGGACACTTTGTAGTTAAGAGAAATATTAAGACTATGAAACCTCCTATCTATAAGAAGTTTATTATTGAACTTTATTATGTTACTCCTGTACAGGATAAAGAGCTGCTTACAATAATGAATACAGATAAATGTCCAAGTGGTTCTGAGGGTGTTTATTGGGAAAATCTAAGTAAAGAATATCTTTCACGTGTGTTTAATTTAATGAGAACTGAAACTTTTAATAAGTTAATATATGGCAACATTGATTGAAACTAATGAATATCAAACTCCTATAACTGAAGAACTACTTTCTCAATATCCAGAGGAAGTAGTTCAACAGTTTACAGAGATTGTTAATATAGTTCCTTTTATTAAAAATCTTATTAATCCTAATAGACCTAAGATAGAAGATTTACCTAGAGATAAAGAAGGTAGAGCTATTGTAGATATAACTAATCCTCCTATATATAAAGATGCTGATTACTTTAGACAAGCAGCATTATTTTATTTAAAGAATGATTGTTATACTAAATTAAGACCAAATAGTAACCCTAATAGTGAATATAGGAAATATTGGAGAGAAGAATTAAGAAGATGTAGAGAGGGTCTTATAAGACAATCTGATGGTATGTATGTTACTGGCTTTCTTTACTGGTTTCTTAACTACTGTCCAATGATGGTAAACTTCTATAAAGAAGGACAAAAGAAAGCTATAAGAAAGGAATCTTTTGGCTTCTTCTTTGAAGGTATATGGTGGAGAAGTATATATCTTTATAATGCTAGAGAACAAGGACATCATGCAATAGAATTAGCAAAAAGAGGTTGTGCCAAGAGCTATTTCTTAGCTACAATAATGTCACATAATCTTATTGTAGGAGAATCAGAGGCAGCACATAAAAGATGTATTACAGTACTTACTGCTGCACAGAAAGAATATCTTAAAGATGATAAGGATGGTACTTTAAATAAGTTTATACCAGAACTTTCATTTGTTATAGATAATACTCCTTTTCCAAATCTTCTATTAAAAAATTCTCCTAATGAAATGTCTTGGCAAATGGGTTATAAGAAACCTAATGGTGCTATAGGTGGTTCTATGAATCAAGTATTAGGTGTATCTGCTAAGGATGATAGTGATAAACTTAGAGGTAAGAGAGGTTGGATATTATATGAAGAGATGGGTACTTTTGATGGTTTGTTGGAACTATATGATGTAACCAGAAAATCAGTAGAAGATGGTGATTATACTTTCTCTTGTATGTATCTCGTGGGCACAGCAAACAATAAAGAATCTTCATTTTTATCTGCTAAGAAATTATTATATGCACCTGAATCTTATAATATACAAAGTGTGCCTAATGTATATGATAAAAAAGGTAGTGGTAAAGATGTCTTTGGTTTTTTCTTTCCTGCATATATTAATAGAGCAGGATGCTATAATAAAGATGGTATATCTGATGTAATTAAAGCTTTATTACAGGTATTAATGGCTAGATATAAAGCTAAATATGGTGCAGACCCTACATCAGTACTTAGAGTTATAGCAGAGGACCCTATTACACCAGCAGAAGCTATTATTAAAGTTAAAGATGCTTATTTCCCTGTAGCTTCTTTACAAGAAAGAGCTGATACTCTTGATAAAAATCCTAGTTTATATGATGATGTATATGTAGGAGAACTATATACTACTAGTACAGGAGAAATAGCATTTAGACCAACAGATGATATTCCTATTAGAACTTATCCAGTAGATAATGATACTAAAGGTGCTTTAGAGATATATTCTATGCCTAAGAAAGATAGAGAAGGCAAAGTATTTAATGATAGGTATATTATAGGTGTGGACCCTTATGACAATGACCAAGCAGAATCTCATTCCTTATATAGTATATTTGTTTTAGATACATTTGTAGACGACTTAGCTGCTGAGTATACTGGTAGAACAAATTTTGCAGATGAAGCACATGATATGGTACTTAAACTGTGTATTTTCTTTAATGCTAAAGCCTTATATGAAAGTAATAAGAAAGGTTTATATTCTTATATGGAAAAGACTAGAAATACCTTTAGATTAGCAGATACTCCAGAATATTTAAGAGATAAACAATTAGTCAAGTATTCTTCATTTGGTTCTAATGCTAAAGGTGTTAATGTTAGTGCTAATATTAATAACTTCGCTAATAGACTTATTAAGGATTGGTTATTAATGAAAGTACCTGTAGAAGTCAAACAGGAAGATGGACATATAGAAATACAGGAAGTACCTAAATTATATACATTAAAGACTAGAGCTTTAATTGAAGAAGCAATTCAATTTAATCCAGATATAAATGTGGATAGAATTAGAGCTTTAGGTATATTAATGCTTTATAGAGAGCAATATATTATTAGATATGGTACAGGAAGAACAGAATCTAGTTCAGAAATATTAAGTAAAGATTATGCAGGTAATGATGAATTCTTTACTAAGAATTTTGATGCTAGACATATAGGTAAACAGTAAATTTAGTAAAAATAGATTAAAATAATAAGAAATCCACTTATATATAAGTATAAGTGGATTTTTTTATATATCTTTGCAAGCAAATTAAATTAATAATAATATGAGTGAAATAAGTAGTTTTCCAAGACAAGCTTTACCATTTTCTAGAAAGACTAAAAAGTGGAGAAAGCAATGTCTAGATTTTTTTGATTCTAAATCATTCACTCATTATTCTCTATGCAGAAAGAGCGTTATTCATAAGAAGATTAACTATGATTTGTTATTAGGTAAATTACATATGAATGATTTGCAGTTAATATTAAATCCAGATGATATTAAAGCAGATTATATACCTAATAAAATACAACATTATAGTATTCTTCTTCCTAAACTTAATGTTCTTCAAGGAGAAGAATCAAAAAGAGTATTTGATTATAGAGTTATAGTAACTAATCCTACTGCTATTTCTGAAATAGAAGAGAATAAGAAAAAAGAATTAAATCAGAAATTACAGGAATGGATAACTGATAATTCTATGAGTGATGAAGAAGCTAGTCAGGAATTAGATAGAATTAATGATTACTTTACATATAATTGGCAGGATGCAAGAGAGCAAAGAGGAAATTTAATCCTTAATCATTATGTCAAGCAATATGATATGAAAGTAATGTTTAATGAAGGATTTAGAGATGCAATGACTGTAGGTGAAGAAATCTATCAATGTAGTATTGAAGGTGGAGAACCTGTAGTAAGAAGATTAAATCCTTTAAAAGTAAGAATACTCAAATCAGGATATAGTAACAGGGTAGAAGATGCAGATATTATTATTCTTGAAGATTACTGGAGTCCTGGTAGAATAATAGATACATTCCATGATGTATTAAAGAAAAAAGATATTGATTATATTGAGAATCTTAAAGTAGGTATTGATGAAGGTAAAACAGATGAAATGAGTAATGTTGACCCTAGATATACTATGATACCTGCTGATTTCTTAGATGAAAATATTGAAGTTAATAATGCAGAAGTAAGTCAAGAAGGTTTCTTTAGTTCCATTACAGATGGATATACAGAAAGTCTGATGCCTTATGATATGGCAGGTAATATTAAAGTACTTAGAGTATATTGGAAATCTAAAAGAAAGATTAAGAAAGTAAAATCTTATGATGAAGATGGTGAACCTCAATATAATTTTTATTCAGAAGATTATGTAATTAATGAAAACTTAGGTGAAGAAGAAGAAACTTATTATATTAATCAAGCATGGGAAGGTACTAAGATAGGTGAGAATATCTACGTTAATATGAGACCTTGTGTTGTACAATATAATAGTTTAATGAATCCTTCAAAGTGTCATTTTGGTATTATAGGTTCTCTTTATAATCTTAATGATAATAAGCCTTTCAGTTTAGTTGACATGATGAAACCATATAACTATTTATATGATGTTATTCATGATAGGTTAAATAAGTTAATTGCTAGAAACTGGGGTACTTTAGTTAACTTTGATTTCTCAAAGAAACCTAAGAATTGGGGAATGAATAAATGGATGTATTTTGCTAAGACTTTAGGATTATATGTTCAAGATTCTTTTAATGAAGGTAATGTAGGTGCTGCTACAGGAAAACTTGCAGGAGCTATGAATAATGCTTCAAATGGAGTTATATCTGCAAGTGATGCTAATCAAATACAATCTTATGTAGAGTTACTCTCTTTTATTAAGAATGAAATGTCAGAAGTAGCAGGTATTTCTCCTCAAAGAGAAGGTCAAGTTAGTAATAGAGAAACTGTTGGTGGAGTTGAAAGAGCAACATTACAATCTTCCCATATTACTGAGTGGTTATTTGTTACTCATGAAAATTTAAAGAAAAGAGTTCTTGAAGCTTTTATTGAGACTACTAAAATAGCTATGAAAGGTAATAAGAAAAAATTCCAATATATATTACCTGATGGTGCTTTAAAGATGATAGAAATAGATGGTGATGAATTTGCTGAATGTGACTATGGTTTAGTTGTAGATAATAGTGAATCTTCTCAGAAGTTGAATCAACAGATAGAAACATTAGCACAGGCAGCTTTACAGAATCAGACATTATCATTCTCTACTATTATGCAATTGTATGGTACTGCTTCTCTTGCTGAAAAGATTAATATGGTTAAGAGGGATGAAGACGCTAAAGCACAACAGATTCAACAATCTCAACAGCAAGAAGCTCAACAGGCTCAAGCAACTTTACAACAGAAAACTGAAAGTGAACAACTTCAAAGAGAGCAGGAATATAAGATGAATCAAGAGAATAATGAAACTAAGATATTGGTAGCTCAAATTAATGCTGCTTCTAAAGAAACTCCTATAGAGGAACCTGATAATTCTATGGAGCAAGCTAAACTTGATGAAAATAAGAGACAATTTGATACAAATCTTAATTTCTTAAAGGAAAAACTTGATAAAGAATTATCAATTAAAAGACAACAAATACATAAACAAGTAAATAGTAAACAATGAAAATAATAAATCAACTTGTGGTACAGTCTGATATGCCTAATGATAATAATGTTATTTGGGTATGTGGTAATACTGCTAAATATTATAACAATGGTACTTGGACTACTTTAGGAGAATCTAATGAAGATAGAAAAGAACTTGAGGAAAAAGTAGATTCATTAGATAAAGAAATGGGAGAAGTTAAAAAAGACCTATCTATATTTGGTTCAGAACAGGGTGTAGTAGAACTAGAAATAGGTGATAGTGATGAAATTAAAGCTAATAATTTAAAGAAACTTCAGTCTATTCAAACTAATGACCATACCTTCTTTACAGATATTAATTATGGATATGGTACTGCTTCATGGTTACCTGCTACAGGAGGCACAGCACTTATTATAACAAGTGAAGGTCATGCAGTTAAATATTTAATATCTACTGAAGGAATAGTAAGTAAAGATGAAGAATTTACCTTAAAAGACTTTTCAACTGAATTAAATAATAAAGTAGATAAAATTGAAGGTAAACAATTATCTAGTAATGATTATACTACAGTAGAAAAGAATAAATTAGCTAATCTACAAAATTATACATTACCAGCTGCTACTAAGAATATTTTAGGTGGAGTTAAAGCTATTACTAATATAGCAGACTTAGATGCAGATACTGCTACTATTGGTCAAGTAGCTGGAGTAGTAAATAATTTATTAACACAATTTAGAACTAGTGGTTTAATACAAGCATAATATGTATACAGAAGATAAAAAACTAGATGCCTTTATTTCTTCTAAGATAGCTAAATTGGAATATTCTAAAAGTGAACAAGCACCAAGAGATACTTCTTTACTATGGATATATCATAATAATATAAAAGTATATAATAAGTGTATATCTGCTTGGAGAAATATAGGTATATATGATATAGACCATATTGACTTTAGTGGTCTTAGAATAACAGATTTTAATGAACAATTTAGAAAAATATAATTATGTTTTTTACAAGAGAGGATATTTTAAAGATACAACAAGCTCTATTTAAGGTTAGTGTAAAAGACAGTGAATTACCCAATGCAGAGCCTGTTACGCCTAATGATATTATATCCATAGTACAAAATGGTAAAAATAAGAAAATTAAAATTGTAGATTTTCTTGAACAAATATCTTTAGGAGATAAAGATATAATTAATATTAGTAATAAGTATGATGAACATTATATTTCTTTATCAGAAGCTATTAATTTAGTACCTGAACTACAAAGAAAAGATGGCTTATTTATTACTTTTCAAGATGTAAATGGTAACTGGCAATTTTATCAATTTAGGGGAACTCTAGAAGAGTTTTCTGAGAAAGATAAATGGTTTAATTTAGACTTTGAAAAGTATTTAAAGGAAACACTTATTCCTATTACTAATATTGAAATAGATAATTTATTTGAATAACTTTTAATTAATATATATATATGAAATTTTTAGATTTAAATGGTTTAACCCATTTTTTTAGTAAAGTAAAAACTTGGACTGGTAATAATTATTTATCATTAAATGGTGGTAAAATTAAAGGAATTGTGAATTTTCTTAATAAGAACGATACTACAGAGTATATAAGTATAGACTCATCTAGTATTAATAATAGTAAGTATCCTCCTCATTATCTTTTTGCAAATGGAAAAATGGTTCCTATTGGTGAAGCGAATGGTGTTGCATCACTTGATTCAGAGGGCAATATTCCATTAAGGCAATTAGGTAATCTTGATACTACAGTTGCAGAAGTAGTAACTGTTCTTCCTAAAACTAATATTAAGAAGCATATTTATCTTATTAAAGTTTCTAGTGTTACACAGAATCAATATGAGGAATATCTTTATACTGGTGATACCAGTGCAGAATATGATGCTTCAAAATGGGAGAAACTCGGAGACTTCCGTCCTACAGTAGACTTTGCAAATTATGCTAAGAAGACGGATACAGTTAAAAATATTTCTTTTACTACTTATGGTTCTACTAACACAAAAATACTTAGAATAGTAAAAGCTGATGATACAATTGACAACGTTTCTATTCCAATAACTAGTATAAATGGTTATGGATTTATGGATGAATCTGATAAAAGGAAGCTTGATGGAATAGCAAACAATGCCAATAATTACTCTTTGCCAACCGCAAGTTCAACCACAAAGGGTGGTATTACCCTTGGTTATTCGCAGAGTGGTAAGAACTACCCAGTTGCGCTTGACAACAATGGCAAGGCATACGTTAACGTTCCATGGACTGACACAACATATGATTTATCACCCTACGCTAAGAAAAATGAGGCGGTAAATAAAGCAACGACTTTACTTAATCAGAATTCTATTTATATAACATTTAAAACAATAACTGAAAAAGTATTAGGAGGATTTGAGTTATTTGGAGCTACAAGTGAGAGTTCTGGTGTTATGTCAGCAGCAGATAAAACCAAGCTTGATGGAATAGCTTCTGGTGCTACAGCAGATTCTGCAATAACTACAGCAGAGATAGATGCATTATTTGCTTAATAATAATTTTAAAAATTAATTAATATGAAGTTTTTAGATTTAAATGGATTAAACCATTTTTGGACAAAAATAAAAGCAAGTTTTGGCACAGCTATTATTAATAGTTCTGAATGTGAATATAAGGGTTCAAGTACAATTATTCCATTTGTCACAAATCATCAGTTTGTTAACGTAGATAGAGATGGTGATAATAATGTATATAATTGGTTTCAAAAGGCATCGAAAGGGGGCACCCTGGAGATAGTCTTTACAAAAATAGAAGGATGTTCTGTTTCTTGCCGTAACAATAATACAAGCTATATGCGTAAAATGGCACTATCAACCTCAACTGGTCCATTTCTTGCTACGATTAATGTTTTGAATATGCAGTTCTCTAATTATGCACGTTTAATAAAGATAGATGATAATACCCTTCTTGTTGCAGAGTTTGTTGAAAATAAGTATACTACATCTTCTTAAAAATTAGAATCGTATAATAGTAGTAATAGTATTGCTATAACTACTGATTTACCTGCTAATATTACTCCAACAGTAAAAGAAGCTCTTGATACTAAGAGTGTTCAGTGTCTATTGGCAGAACTTTTAATGAAAACAGGTCTTTACTAAGATAATTTTAAAATTTTAAAATACACTATTATGAGAAAAAGTACAGGTAGAGCAAAACCAGTAACTCCTAAAGCAGGAGTTACTAAAACCTCAAGAAGATATGCTTGTGGTGGTAAACTTAAGAAAAAGAAGTAATGGATAAATTACTTTATAAGATAACAGTAATAGTATTAAAGATACTTCCAATGCTATTAGCTTTTATTACATTATTAAATTCTATATTATCTTACTTTAATATAGACTTAGTAATATTAAGTTATATAGGAGGAGTATCTTTAATTCCTATGCTGTTTATTTATATAGCTTCTTATACTTTTAAATTCTGTGAGTATCATAGAATGTTCCTACATTATATAGTAGTTACTTGGATTATAAATATAATAGATTTATACATAGGAATACCTATTAATGATTTAGAGTATCTATGCCTACAAATGATAATAGCAGGAATAAGTTTATTTTTAATACTATACTTTTATTTAAAAAGAAAATAATATGAAACGTTATATAAGTAAAAGTCAATGTAAATTATGTATTTTATTATTAAAATATGTACCTATAGTATGTATGGTATTAATGCTATTACATATTATATTTTCATTATTGGGATTTAACTTATGTATAAGTGAGATGTCCATACTTACATTATGTAGTATAATGGTGCTAGTTTGGACTAATTGTTTCAAGTTTTGCTTACTTCATAAACTTTATACTATATATGTATTAATAGGATTATGGCTTATATCTATTCATAGATTTATAGGTTTAGGATGTTTACTGGGATTCTTTAGAATAAGTATGTTATATTTAGGTTTTATTTTATTAATATTTACAAGTATTAAATTAAGAATTAAATATGTTGAAAGAATTGAGAGACTTATTAATGAAAATAGTAAATGATATAGATTCAGGTAATTCTAACATTGATGAATCTCAAACTATTGAAATTGCTAGTGCTATAGGTGAATTAGTATCTAGATATAATAAACCTAAAATACCTAATAAACTTACTAGATTAGAAGCTTGTAGACATTTAAGAGTAAGTGAAACTAAATTTAATATGCTTAGAAGAAAGGGTTTAATTAGTGAAGGTACTAAGAAAGCAGGAGATGTTAGAAAGTGGTCTATAGAAGAATTAGATAAATATATTAAAAATAATAGTTAAAAATAATAAGGATGTTGACAAATCTGAAAAGATTTTGTTAGCATCCTTTTTCTTTGTATCTTTGCAGTAGTTTAAATGTTTAACCTTTAAAATTTAATACTATGGAAATACATGATGAAAACAAAAAAGAGTATGCTTCTAAGAGTTTAGCAGGAACAGCTCTTGGTTTTGGTATTGCAGGTACAGCTTTATCTTTACTTAATAGTAATGGTTTAGGTAATTTATTTGGCACTAAGAGTACAGTATCTATGCCAGAGAATGTTAATATCAATGGTGGTATCAGTACTAATGATGGACCTACAGTCTATGATGCTATTACTAAAGAATGGCAAGATGATTTAAATCTTACCAATGAAATGTGGGCATTGAAGATGAATACTATGGAGAATGCTAAGAATGCTAGAGAAATTGATGTAGCTGAGAAATTCAGTTCTTATAAGGGACAGATAGAGGCTGATTTTAGACTCTACAAAGGCTATAGAGATAGTGATGATAATATCTTAGCTAAGTTAAATGAAGCTGCATTTGGTTTGTATAAGTATAATAGAGATTCTAAAGATGCAGTAGAAAAGAGAATTTCTGATATAGAAACTAAGTTAGCAGTTAATGCAGAAGCTGATAAGTGGAGAGATAAAGTATTATCTATGCAGATTAATGGTATTAATGCTAATGCTGAGAATCTTGTAGCTCTTGAAAGAGAGAGAAGACAATGTGCAGACAATAAGATTGTAAACTATGTAAATAGTACATTCTATCCTGTATCTATTGCAGATGTTACTACAGGTACTACTACAACTAAGGCTAGTACTTATAATCCATTATGTGGTTGTACTTGCATCAGATAAATATAAATAAGTAGGTAGTTTATACTACCTACTTTTAACCTTTAAAATAATTAATTATGAATCCAGTAAATCAATTTATATTAGGTAGTAATCCTTATCTTGATGATTTAGATACACAGATAGCTAAATCTAAAGAGTACCAACAGAGATTAATGCAGTTAAAGCAGAATGAAGGTACTCCTTTATGGGATAAGATAGATTCTGAAATTAACACTCTTACTCCTATACAGCAGGGTAAGATGTTACAAAATAAAGATTATGCAGAAGTAAATACTAAATTACAAGGTTTAGTATGGAGTGAATTAGTTAAACTTGTAAAATCAAAAGTGGAAACTAATAATAAGGAATTACTCAGCAAGCAACTAGAGTTAATAGGTAAGTTAAAAGCTAAGATAGTTGAAGAGGATACTAGGGAATTAGATTTATTTAATGAGTTTAAAGAATATAGTAAAACTCATCCTAATGCAACATATAATGAATTTTTAAAGAGTAAATAATATGAAGAAAGAAAAAATTATAACTGTATTAAAACAGTATATTAATACTCAATTAGATACAATTAATACTCCTATAATAAGCTTCTTTAAACCTATAATAAAAAGAATAATAGATAATAATATAAATAAAGTAAATAGTTTTTTAGATTTAATTAAAGATGATAATGATGAAATAGATGTAATAGGTTTATTAGAAGAAATGACTACTAGCTTAATGGATAGTAATGAGTTTGACTATAGTATATTCCATATAGGTAATGGTAAAGTTACTATGTCTTTATTTAATCAGAAAATAACACTTACTACCAGTGATATTGATTTACTGAAATCAATGTTTAATAATTAATACTATGGAAAAACTACTTGATATACTATATAGAAGAGGTCTTATTTCAGCATCAGATAAAGAAGATTTAATGAGAGAGGTTAATATTGAAGAACCTGTTTCTCCTTATAGGACCAAAGTTATTGATAAAGTAAAATCTATGTATCATTATAATGATGGTAGAAAATATGAAGGTGAAAAATATGATTTAGCTACAGCTAAAGACATATATAATAAGTATAAAAGTTCTATAGATACTAAGTATACTTGTGATGATGTTTATGTAGCAATTAATGCTCAATATCATGATTATTCTACACTATTTCATAAGTGGTTTAATGATATAGATGATAAGATAATTAAATCAGCTATGGTATTCTGGTTTATGGATGAAGATTATACTGGAAATAAAGTAAAAGATTATTTTAAGCTTTAATAATTAAATCTCTTATGTTCTTGCATAAGAGATTTTTTTGTATTATCTTTGCACATTATTAAAGACTTAAAATATGAGAAAGATTTTATTTTTATTATTTATGACTTTACTATTAGGCTCCTGTAAAGTGAAGGAGAAAATAGTAGAAGTTCCTATACCTCAGATAAAAACTGAAATTAAATATATAGATAAGGTTAAGTATGATTCTATTTATTTAAAGGATAGTGTTTATATTATACAGAAAGGAGATACTGTATACAATACTAAAGTAGCTTATAGATATAAATATAAGTACTTGAAAGATACTATAACTATTAATAAAGCTGATACTATAACTAGATTACAGAAAGTAACAGAAATTAAAGTAAAGAACCAATTAAATGTAGTACAGAAAATATTAATGTATATAGGTTTATTCTCTTTATTAATGTTCATAATTATTATATATAAGCATTTTAAGAAATGATAGACTTACTTATTAATGGAGGAATAGCTATTGTTACTAGTATAATTACTTGGACATTAGCTAGAAGGAAATATAATGTAGAAGTAGATGGTAATGAGTTAAATAATATACAAAAACAATTAGACATATATAAAGAGATAGTTGAAGATACTAGAAAGCAATTAAATCTTATCATAGAGTTAAGAGAACAAGATAGAACTACTATACATAAATTGCAGGCTACAGTAGACTCTTTATATCCTTTAGCTTGTCAAATTAAGATATGTGATAAGAGGTCTAGATTAACAGAAAAACAACTTAATAAATTATCAGAAAATGGAGATAGTAATAAAAAGGATAGCTAAGAAATCTACATATACTATAGGTAAACTTTATATTGATAATAAATATTTCTGTGATACATTAGAAGATAAAGATAGAGGTCTTAAAGATACTATGTCAGTAGAAGAAATACTTAAGATTAAAATTAAGCATGAAACAGCTATACCTACTGGTAATTATAATGTAGATATAACTTATAGTCCTAGATTTAAAAAGCAATTACCTATAGTACTTAATGTTAAAGATTTTGATGGTATAAGATTTCATAGTGGTAATACAGACAAGGATTCTTCTGGCTGTGTAATTTTAGGGCAAAATAAGGTAGTAGGTAAGGTAATTAATAGTAGAGTTACTTGTGAGAAGTTTATATCTCTTCTTACAGGAGCCAAGAATAAAAAGGAAAAAATTACCTTAAAAATAGAATAATAATTAAAATTATATATAATATATAATTATTTTTATTATAAGTTTTTATATATGTTAAATATATATTATCTTTGCAGAGAAATTTAACTAATGGAGAAAAAATAATATGGAAGAATTAGATTTGGATAATATTTTAAGTGGTGATGAAATTGCCACTTTATTTGAGGAACCTCCTAAGAAAGAACCTAAAGAGGAACCTAAAGAAGAAAAGAAAGAAGAAACTACTGATTTTGATGAAGAAAATCCATTTGGAACTTCACAAAAAGAGAGCGTAGGTAGTGAAGATGAAGATATACAAGGAAAGGGAGATACTGACAATAATGGTATCAGTTCTTCTCCTAAAAACAAAAACTTCTACTCTTCCATTACTGATGCACTTGTTGTAGATGGTATCTTCCCTGACCTTGATAAAGAAACAATCCAAAGTGTAAAGACACCTGAAGATTTTCAGAAGCTTATTGAAGAACAGATTAATGCTAGATTTACTGAAAGAGAAAAGAGAATTAATGAAGCTCTTAATAATAAAGTAGAGCCTAGTGTTGTTCAACAATATGAAAGTACTATTGATTATCTTAACAATATTAATGATGACTCTTTAAGTGCTGAAAATGAAGAAGGTGAGAACCTTAGAAGACAACTCATTTATAATGATTACCTTAATAGAGGTTTTAGTAAAACTAGAGCTGAAAAGATGGTTAATGATGCCATTGAAAATGGTACAGATATAGATGATGCTAAGGACGCTTTACAAGGAGTTAAGGATTTCTATAATAACAAGTATAAGGAGATACTTGATAGTGCAAAGGAAAATGAAGAGAAGCTTGCAGAAGAAAGAACTAAACAATCTGAAAACCTTAAGAAAGCTATCATGGAAGATAAGAATCTTTATGGTGATGTAGATGTAGATAAAGCCACTAGAACTAAAATCTATGACTTTATTACTAAGCCAGTACATAAAGATTCTAATGGTAATTATATGACTGCTTTACAGAAGTATCAGTCAGAGAATACTATTGAGGCTATGAAGAATTTTGCTATTTGTTATACATTAACAAATGGTTTTAAAGATTGGAGTAAATTAGGAAGTAAGCAAGCTAAAAAAGAGGTAAAGAAAGGTTTAGCTAACCTTGAAAAAGTAATTAATTCTACATCTAGAAATAATGATGGCTCTCTTGGGTTTGTAAGTTTTGATGAGAGTTCTTACTTAGGTCAAGGTATGCAGCTAGACATTTAATATATGATTATTAATGTTTAAATTTATATAAATATGTCTGGAAAATTAAGTAGATTTCAGATGCGACCATTCACAACTTGGAATGGTGTAATGAAAGAAAACTCTCTTGCAGCTATGGGTCTTTTAGCTCCACAGAAGTTATCAAGCTTCATGGTGCAACTCTTAGCTTTTAAAAATGGTAAAACTCTTGATACATTCTTATCACAGTTTCCAACTTTAGAATTAGAAAATGACCAAGAAATTACTTGGGATGTTATTGGTAGTGACCGTAGAAATGTAGCCCTTGTTAGAGCTTTAGATGAAAATAAAACTCCTATTACAGCAGAAGGTGCTAATGTTGGTGCTAATGGTGCTCCTTTCTATCTTGAGTTTAATGAGGCTTACTTCTTCCTTGGTGAAGTAATCTTTGGTGAGCTTAATGAACTTTATCAGATTAGAATTATTGATGAACCTGTAGAGTCTGGTAGTAATTATCTTTATAAGGTACAGACTTATGGTCACAATAATGGTGGTATTCCTAGAGAAAGACTTCAAACTGGTGAAAGATTCTCAACTGAATATGCTCCAGTAAGTAGAGAATTCTCAAGAGGTGTTGGTGGTGAACATACAAGTTTATGCTACCTTGCAGCGTAATCTGTAATAAAAAATTGGGCAAAAACGGAAGACCTCTCTTGTTTAGACAATTCCGTGCTAACTTATTTACAAGATAAGCAGTGTAGAGAGCAGAATATGAAGGTATTTAATATTATATGATAGGAATAATTTATAAAATCACAAATGATGTAAATAATAAAGTCTATATTGGGCAAACAACATCATTAATAGAAAATAGATGGGAAAGACATTGTGAAGAGTTAGATGATACTAAATTTCACAAAGCAATTAAAGAAATTGGTAAAGAACATTTTAATGTTTCAGTAATAGAAAAACCCTTAGTAAAAGATTTAAATGAAAGAGAAATATATTGGATTTCTAAATATAACTCTTATTTAAATGGTTATAATTCTACTATTGGTGGTAAAGGAACAAAAAGAGCTTCTTTTTATACTAATGAAAATGATATGAAAAATATCATAGATTTATATACAAATAAACAATATAGTATATATAAGATAGCTAAGTTATATAAAGTAGATAAAACTACTATTAATAAGTTTCTTTTATGTTGTAATATTCCCATTAGGTCTCCTTTTAGATTTACTCCTAATAATGAAGAAAAATCAGATATAATAAATTCTTATAAAGCAGGAGAATCTTTAAAAAGTTTAGGTAAAAGATATGATACTGATAGTAGTACAATTAAAAGATTTTTAGTAAATAATAATATTGAAATTGGCAATAAAAGTATAGTATTATTAAATGAAAATCTTTGTAAAGAGATAGCAAAAGATTATGCTTCTCACAATGTAAGTATTAGTTATACTAAAAGTAAATATCATATTTGTTTTTCTACTTTAAAAAAGATTTTAAAAGATAATAATATTCCTATTAGACATCTAAGTGGTCATATTTCATTGACTAAAAAAGATGTTCCAAATATTAAGAAGTTATATGAAGAAGGTATTCCTGTATATAGAATTGCTACTAAATATAAAGTTAGTAAACAATGTATGTATAACTTTTTATATAAATATAATATTAAAGAGAATATAAATATTCCACGAGTGTCCAGACCCTAATATTAAGTTAAGGGTTAAAATGTGCTCCGAACTTTTAGGCAACTAAAAGAGCTATAGGATAAAGAGCCTATAGGGTAACAAAATTGATAAATGGTTCTCTCCCAACTAGTATGAGAAATGAGTGGACTACTATAAGAATTAAGCATAAAGTGCCTGGCAATAGACTTGACCAAAAGCTTGCTGTAGGTGTTCCTGTAATTCAGAAGACTGAAAGTGGTTATACTCATACTACAGTTAATAAGTGGATTCACTTAGAAGACTTGAAGCTTGAAGAGAAGTTCCAAATGTACAAGAACAATGCTATGATGTTTGGTACATCTACTAGACTTAATGATGGTACTTATAATAACTATGATTTTGGTGGTGCAGTTATTAAGGCAGGTTCTGGTTTAAGAGAGCAGATGGAAGCAGGTAATGTGATTTATTATAATCACTTTAGTATTAAACTTCTTGTTGATGCACTTGGTTCTATTAGTGCAGGTAAACTTGGCTTTAATAATAGAATGTTCATACTTAAAACTGGTGAAGCTGGTGCTATTCAGTTCCATGAGGAAGTACTTAAAGATGGTAGTGGTTGGCAGCAAATTGTACTTGATAATAGTTCAGTAAATGCTGTAGCTAAGACTACTTCTCAAATGCATACTAATGCACTTAAAGCTGGTTTCCAATTTACTGAATTCCTTGCACCTAATGGTATTCATATTAAGGTAGAAGTAGATGATAGCTATGATGACACTGTAAGAAACAAAATCAAGATGCCTGGCTCTACTTATGTAGCAGAATCTTATAGATATGACATCTTTGATATTGGTAATGTTGAGGAACCAAATATTCAGAAGATTAGAATTAAGGGTAGACCAGAAACTAGAAGCTACTTGCCTGGCATAAGAAATCCGTTTACTGGACAATATTCAGTTGATTATGCTTCTACTGATGAAGATAGTACAGAGGTACACAAGATGGATACCTTTGGTGTTATTATCAAAGACCCTACAAGAGTAATGTCACTTATCCCTGATATTTTATCAGCATAAGTATAAATAAAAAGGAAGGATTTAAGGATAATATTCTTATCCTTCCTTTTATTTTTTAATTAAAAAGAGAAGAATAAATATGGAAGAAATTTTAGATGATTTGGAGTTACCTACAAAGGTAATCCCTGTAGAGAATAAAGAAAAGAAAGTAACTAAACAAAAGAAAGTTAAAAGAGTGATTGAAGAAGATAATGATGAATTAGTATCTTGTCTTAGAAATGAGAAAATCATTGTAAGATATATTCCTAAGATGGGGGGTCTTTGGGCTAATACTACTAATCCTAGACATGTATTATCTGGTGGTATGGCAGATACTTCTTTTAAGACTTATGTAGTACCTAGACTTGCATCTAGTGGTGTCTATGTTAATGTACTTACTAATAAGGAAAAAGAATTCCTTGAGAATTATATGGGTCTTGAAGATGGTGATTTAAGTATATACAATAGACATAATAATTTCTGGGATAGTGGCAATCCTCAAGGTATTAATAAGGTAACTCTTTACAAGAGAGATAATTACTTTGACCTTAGTATTGTAGATGATTATATTAAGTATAAGATTCTTTTAGCTAATAAGAACTTTATTTGTCCATCCTTAAAGGAGCTTGAAGACAGACCTAAAGCTACTTATCAGTTTGTAATTATTGAAGAAGGTGCAGAAGCTAAGAAACTTAGTGGTAATGTATCAGCTACAATGCAGTGTTATAAGGAATTTGGTAAGATTGAAGATGATAATGATACTATGAGAGTAGTCATTGAACTTCTTACTATGAGACCACTTGATGTAAATACTAAGAGTGAGTTCTTAAAGAATAAGATTAATGAACTTATTCAAGCTAATCCTAAGACATTCTTAAATATAGTTACTGATGAATATTTAAGCTCTAAGGTTCTTATTAAGAAGTCTATTGAAGCAGGTAATATTTATCTTAAAGGTAATTACCATTATCTTACAGAAAATAATATTCCTCTTTGTAGTAATAATGAAGAGCCTACATTGAATAATGCAGCTAGATTCCTTAATCTTCCTAAGAATCAAACTATTAAGTTGATGCTTGAAGGAAAGTTAAAGGAAGATTAATATATAATGGTCATATATTTTATATGACTAATTTTAATTAAATATAAAACAATATGACTAATTTAGAGTTTTCAAATCAGTTTGAAGTACTTTATAATAATATAACTTCAAACCAAGCTCCAGGTCTTGATAACTATGAAAAGAGTGTATTCTTAACTAAGGCTCAAGATGAAATAATCAAGTCTTATTTTGACCCTAAGACTAATAAACCTCAAGAAGGTTTTGATGGTTCAGAAAAGAGACAAATAGATTTTTCTATGATTCTTAGAACTAAGACTTATACAGATACAAATTTTACAGCAGCTACATTTGATATTCATTCTAATACTAAGAAAATATCATTAGATACAGATATTATGATGTTTATCAATGAGTTTGCTGATGTCACTAGACCTAATAATGCTGGTACAGGAACAGTGAGACTTACTGTTATTCCTTTAGATTATAAAGAGTATAGCAGACTTATGTATAAGCCTTTCAAGAGACCTTTATTATATCAGGCTTGGAGAATTCTTGATAATAGTAATAAAAAGAATTCTGTAGAGATTATTGTTGGTCCAGAGGATGTTTTAACTAAGTATTCTATCAGATATATTAAGAAACCTACACCTATAGTTTTGGGTAGTATTGAAGGTCTTTCTATTGAAGGTAAAAGTGACAATACTGAATGTGAGTTAGATCCTATTCTTCATCAGGAAATTCTTCAAAGAGCAGTAGAACTTGCTAAAATAGCAATGGAAGGTACTGCTGCTTCTCATATTCAAGGAGGTAATCAGAGTGGTACAGATAAAGGTTATAATATTCAACAAGCTAATAGATAATGAATGTACAGGAATTCAGTAATTCATTTGATACTTTATTACAACCATACATAACTAAAGATAACTTTGGGGAACAAAATAATTTAGCTTTTGATGAATATGAAAAATCTATATTTCTGACTAAAGCTCAAGAACAGATAGTTCTAGAGCTTTATCAGGAATTAGAACAATCAGAAGAAGTTAGAAAATACTTAAGTAATCTTATTAGAACAGATAACTATGTTCCTATAGGAGAGCAGGATGAGACTTTAATAAATAACAATTTCAAATCATATAAAGTAGAAATAAGTAATGATATATTATTTATGATATATGAACAATGTACTTTAAGTGATGAGAATAACTGTATTAATAATAAAATAGTATCAGTAGTTCCTACTATACATGATGATTTAGATAAAGTACTAAAGAATCCTTTTAAATCTCCTAATAGTAGAAAGGTAATTAGATTAGATTTTGATAATAAAATAGAACTTATATCAAAGTATAGTATATCTAATTATAAGGTAAGATATTTAAAGAAACCTAATCCTATTATATTAGTAGCATTAGAAGATAATTTAAGTATTAATAATGGTGATACAAAAGTATCAAATGGTGAAACTAATCCTATATTACATGAAAGGATAGTTCAAAGAGCAGTACAATTAGCTGTTCAAAGTAAAGTAAAAAGTAATAACGCATAATTAATTATGCATATGTTTAATTAAATATTTAATAATATGTTTATTGGTTCAGATAATCAATTTAGAAACTTATATGTAATGAAAACATATAAGGCTAGTGAATCTGCTCTTGAAGCAGTAGGTGATACAACTCTTAAAGTAGATACTGCTAAGAATTCTATGTATCTTGTTTATAAAGATACAGAAGATAATCTTACCAGTGATATTATTAACCTTAAGAATCTCCTTTATGTTAAGTCTACTAAGGCTGCTGATATGGCTAGAAAGCTTAATTCTCAGTCAGTGACTCTTAATGAAGACCCTATTAGTGGTCAAGATTATGTACTTAATGTTGAAGTAAGAAACTTTGTTGCCCTTGGTGATGATTCTACTCATATTAAGTTTGGTGCAGTTCATGCAGTAAAGGGTATGACTAAATCAGATTTCTATAAGGCTATGGCTCTTAATCTTGCAAAGAACCTCAGTAGAGAAGTTTCTCCTATTCTTAATGTATTACTCACTAAGAATGATACTACTGATGGAGAATCAGAAGTTCCAGTACTTGTTAATGGTAAGATGCAAGTTCTTGCAGAACTTAAAGCTACAGAGTCTTATACTGATATTATCATTGATGAGGTTGAACAACCTTGGAGAAGAGGTGTAGCTCAAGTAGAACCTGTTAATTTCAATACTACTTGTGGTACTATTCTCATGGATGGTGATGATGTAATCTGGGGTACTGTAGAAAAAGAGGAAGGTGACCCTGTTAACAATGGTAAGCAAATTGCAGATATGGAGTGGTTCTATCATGGTACTAGAGGTGATATTTATAGAGAAGCTACATATCCTGATAACTTTGACTTTAAGCCACTTGTTGATGAGACCAAGGCTTATAGTACATTGGATATTCATTTTGCTTATGTTGGTCCAGGTGTAGAGGTAGCTAAATCTGAGAGAACTATTACAGTAGTTTGTGCAGATGCAGCAGAACTTAACAAGCTTATTACAGCAATTAAAACTGCTACAGGTGTGGATGCTGGTGCAGTATCATAATATATAGGGTAGGAGTTTATTCCTACCCTTTATTGTTTCATTTAATTATTTATAATATGATAAGATTTAATGAACTTAAAATTGAAGATGACTACATAATTATTGATGTACAAATTGAAGAAGATGAATACTTTAAAGATATGTATATTGATAGTATAGTTATTGATACTCAAGATACATTTATAGCTAATGGTCCTAGTAATAAGGCTATATATACTAAGACATTTAATTCTGAAGAAGATACTTCTTATGAAAATAATCCTTGTATTACTACAAAAATGGAAGAGAATGTTTTCTTATCAAATAATAATAGAGTTAGAATATATATAAGTGCTAAAGAATTAAATGTAGATATACATAAAACTATGTTCTTTGTATATGCTATAGCAGGAGGAACACCAGCAGCAGATACTCCATGTAGATGGGATGAAAATAAAGCTTTACATACATTAGTAGATGTACAATTACTTTATAATACTATGATACAATATGTAAAGGAATTAGGAAGAGAATGTAGTACACCTGATAACTTTATTAATGCTATTCTTCAATTTAATGCTATAGATTTAGCTTTAAAAACTAATCAATATCCTTTAGCTATAGAGTTATGGAAGAGATTTTATAGTGATATAGAATCTAATGCAGTATTACCTAATTGTGGATGTAATGGAAGACTTTAATTTAATTACAGTAGATACTTTAAATAAGTACTTTGACATATTATCTAAATCAGGATATGTTAAGAATAAAGAAGTAAATAAAGTAATTATTCTTACATTCCTATCTAGATTATTAAATGACTTCTCTGAATATATAACAGAAGAAGATTATAATGATATTATTAAATCTGTTTATTGTCTTAGTGATTGTTTAATAAGATTACCTAGATATAAGATATATAAAGATGGTCTTATTCACCATAAATATTATGATGGTCTTGAATTAAGAATTACAGAAGATGAATTAAATAGGTTTACTGAAAATAATAAAACTAGAATACTATAACAATATTAATTAAAATCTTGGTGTATAAGATATTATTTTGTATCTTTGCATCAAGATTTTTATTTTATAATATTATGAAAGTTAAAGAAATTATATACATTATATTAGATAGAATAAAAGGTACTTCAGATGATTTCAGTTATACTGAGGAACATATATTATTCTTAATCAATAAATACAGAAGTTATATGTTGAAACAGGCATATAAAGATGTAAAGAAAGAAATTCCATATAGTAATTATCAGACTATATGTTTAGACTTAGAAACAGAGAATAAAGGTTTATGTCAAGGTATTATTCTTAGAAGTAAACAAGAAATACCTAACATTATTAATATTAGTAAACCTATCTTACATACAGAATATGAGAATACTAAAATTGTCTTTACTAACAGAGACAGATTTAGATTTGTTGGTAGCAATAAATTCCTGAGAAATATTCTGTACTCCTGTATAGGAGAAAATAATAAGCTATTAATGAAATCAAATAATCCTCAATACCTTCATTTAAAGAGTATTAAGTTAGAAGGAGTATTTGAAGACTTTGAAAAAGCTTTTGAATTATCTTGTAATAGTAATAAGCAGTGTGATATATTAGATGCTGATTTTCCATTTGAAGATAGTTTAGTACCTCAGATGTGTGATAGTATTTATAATGTATTAACTAATAGTATCTATAGACCTAAAGATGATAATAATGATGCCAATGATACATTAGCTAACTTAGCTAATTATCTTAGAAATAATATGAAATCAGACTTTCAAAAACAGATAGATGGATAATTTTAGGAGAAAAATATTGAAGGTAGATGATGGAGGACATCTACATAAAATAAGAAATAGTATAGGTATATATGATATTTATAAAATGCTTAGAAAGAATAAATGGTTGAATATAGGAAGACCCTTAACTGAGCATGAATTCTATACTATTATAAGACAAGTTAATAATGATATTGCAGATAATATTAAGAAAGGTAATACTATAGAACTGCCTAGTTTTATGGGTACTTTTGAGACTATTAAATATAAGTCAAGTATTAAATTTGAGAATGGTAAACTGAAAACTAATTTACCTATAGATTGGAATAGAACCTTAGAATTATGGGAGAATGATAAAGAAGCTTTTAGAGATAAAACTGTGTTAAGATATGAGTTAGATTATATCTATAAATTAAAGTATAATCCATATAAAGCTAAATTTAATAATAAGACTATATTTCAGTTTAAATTTATAAGGGATATTAAGCAAGGTATATCAAAAGAAATACAGAAAGGTAATATTGATGCAATACTAAAATATAAATAATATGATAAATGAAATAAATTATATAAGTATAAATGAGTTAGCTTCAAGAGTATTAGACAACACTTTACTTAGTGATGTTAATATTGAACAGATTATTAGACATGTATTAGATTTTATGGCTAAATTTGGAGTTAATAACATATATCAAGATAGAGAGACTATTCTTACTGTACAGGAGTATAGAGTTTTACTTCCTTGTGATTTAATTAGAATAATGCAGTTAAAAGACTGTAAAAGTGGTTTATGTTTTAGGCAAATGACATCTAGTTATATTCCAACAGATAATGATAGAGACTATGAATTAACCTTCAAGACACAAGGCAGAGTATTATATACTTCTATTAAGGAATGTGAAGTTAGATTAGCTTATAAAGCTATACCTGTAGATGATGATGGGTTTCCATTACTTATAGATAATCCTCTTTATCTTAAAACCTTAGAGTTATATATTAAGAAAGAAGTATATGGAGATTTATTTGCACAAGGTAAATTAAATCAAAATGTACTTACTCATATTGAGCAACAATATGCTTGGAATGTAGGACAATTACAAAGTGAATTTAATACTCCTAGTGTTCAGGAAATGGAGTCTATTAAGAATATGTGGACCTCATTATTACAATATAATAATCATTTTGTAAGAGACTTTAAATATGGAAATTCTAATCATAATAAAATAGTTTAATTATGCAGAAGAAATATTTTAATTTTCAACCTAAAGGTATGAATACTAATATGTCTTTTAAATTTCAATCTAATGAATATGCAACTTATATGAAAAACATTAGATTGACAGAAGATGATAATGGTATTCTATCTTTACAATTTGAAAAAGGAAATAAGGTATTAAATACAGGTATATCAGGTTGTGTAATAGGTACTTGTGTATTAAGTAAATATTTAGTATTATTTACTCAAAAAACTGAAGCTCATAGAAGACCTGATGGAAGTATTGTTTCTTATAACATTGATAGTATTTATAGATTAGAGATAGTTGATAATGAATTAATTACTACACAACTATTTGAAGGTAAGCTTAATTTTGATACAAAATATCCTATAGAAACATTAGGAGTATATGAAAATGAAAATATACAGAAAGTGTATTTTATAGATGGTAAAAATCAAGCTAGAGTAATAAATATATTAAAAGATTATACTGCTAAATATGAGGGTATTATAGAGTACAAAGCTACAGCTTTTGATTTTGTACCAGAGTTACAACTTAATGAATCTATTTCTATAAAAAAAATTATAGGTACTGGAGAATTTCCTCAAGGTACCATTCAATATGTATTTTCTTATTATAATAAAAATGGCAGACAATCAAATTTATTCTATCAATCTCCACTACAATATTTATCTTATGCATCAGGTGTATCTCCTGAAGATAAAGTAAATTGTAGTTTTAAATTAAAAATATATAACCCTGATAAGCAATTTGATTATCTTAGAATTTACTCTATTATAAGAACTTCTCAAGATGCTACTCCTACTGTAAAGAGGGTAATAGATTTATCTATTTCAAATACTAGTAAAAATAAAACTAGTTTAGCTAAAGGTATTACTCTTAATACAGGTAGTAATTTAGATGATTTTGGTAAAACTATGAAGGTCAATAATATTGCAAAGTTTGAGCAAATTGATAATTATAATAATGGTCTTTATGTTCAAGGAGCTGCTTGCTATGGTAAATATCTTTTTCAGGCTTATATTGGTGGTAAACTTATTGATATTATTGATTTAGAAACTAACCAAAAACAAGCTTTACTTACTATTAATATAAATGTTAACACACAAGCATATCATGGTAATGTATTATCTTTTGGTAAAGATATTGCTCCTGATAGTAATTTTCCTTACTTGTATTACTCTTGTGAAAATAACAGTAAGCCTCAAATATTAGTAATAAAGATAACTAGTTCTAATGCAGATAGTAATCAATGGACTGGGGAATTAGTACAGACAATATATTTACCAGAATGTAATGGTGGAAATTCTCAGAATGGAAGTACAGATATATCCACAACTTTTAAACATTATTATCAGAATGGTTGTATAGATGCAGAGAATAATTGTATTTGGGTATCTGGATATACTATGGAAAGTTTTAATAATAATATAGGTGCTTATGATAATAATAAACTTATTTATAAGAAGTATGAATTACCTTCTGTTTCTGAAAAGGAAGTTTATCTTTCTTATAATAATGTTCTAGATTCTTTTAGCTTACCTTTTAAAAAAGGTACTCAGGGTATGGTTATCAGAAATAATAAATTATATCAATGTTTTGGATATGACAATAAAGATGTATATGATGAATTTTTAGATTGCATTGACCTAAGTACTAAACAGATATTCCATAGCTATCAATTTCCTAAAACACAATTAGCAGGTTTAGGTGAAGAGTTAGAAAGTCCTTATATCTATAAGAATAATCTGTATTTATCAGCAACTGTTAATAGTTGGAGATATTATACCTTATGGAATATATCATTTAATGGTGGAGGTGGTACAACTGTAAAACCTTCTGAACCACCTATTCCAGAAGAAGAAGCAGATATATCATTTATAGATAATGGTTCTATAGGAGATATTATAGACCCTACAGAGTTACTATATTTAGGAGGTAATACTATATGCCCTAATACTTTTGAACAAAAAGATGGTACTTTATTCTTAGGTAATTATGAAGTAAAGAATAATGATTTAACTAAGGAACAAGTAACTAATTTAGCAGCTTTATTACATGATAAAATATCTTTTAAAGATACTTCAACATCTATAAATACTAATATAGATTATTATAACTATGAAGGATTATTATTATCTAATGATGTAGCAGGGTTTAAATATTTAGAATATTATGGTATAGCTATTCAATTTCAGAATATAAATGGCAGATTTAGTTCTCCTATATATTTAGGTTCTATTAGAAACTATATACCTTCAAAAATAATACAGAATGGTACAAGTATAAAATCTAAAAGAGCTATAATAACATGTAATTTTGCTACTGAAGAAATATCAAAAATAATAGATTTAAATATATGGAAGAAGGCTAGACTATTAATGGTTAAATCAGATAATTCATTAAGAACTATTCAATGTCAAGGTATAGTATCTCCTACAGTATTTAATTATTCAGATAGATATAATAATGCTGCATTTGCAATGGCTGATTGGAAAATGTCACCTATAGGTCATAATTGTAAACCTTTAACTTCAAATGCTTATACAGATTGTGAGATACAAAATATAAGTTTTAGTAGAAGTCCTTTTTCAAATTCCTATAAAGGAAATGTAAGAGATTTAACATTAAAATATTGGTATATACCAACAGCTTCTTATCAACCTGAATGTTATTTTGCTGCAATGTATGATGGAGGTAAATTAGCTAAATCTTTTGCTAAAGAATCTCCACAATCTTATAGTAGAACATTAGAAATGATACATGAAGCCTATCCAGATATAACCATTGAAACATTAAAAAGAGAAATACCTGCTGAAGAATGGAGAAAATATAATCAAGATAATTTAGGTTCACATATATTTAATAATATAGGTAATCCATTGTATAAGGATTATTTGGATAATTTTTCAGAATGTTTTGCTAGGGATGAATCAATAGTTACATTTAATTCACCTGATATTGAAGAACAAGTGAATAATATAAATGTAAATAACACAAAATTTAGAATAATAGGAATACTTGAATCAAAACCATTATTTGCAAATTTTTTAGTACAAGGAGAAAATCTTAATGACCCATCATTGGGAGAAATAAAAATTAAGCCATTTGATAAATTATACTCGTCACTATTATGGAGAGATATGGATTCTAGTTGGGATAATACAACAAATTATGATGAAAGTAAAGATTGGTTATTTGCAACTTATCTATGGCATAGAGAAACTAGTTTTTCGGATAATGGTATAGAAAGAAAGAATAGTGATGGTAGCTCTAGAAAAGTATGGTCAAAGCCATTGAAAAAAATTATTTCAAATACTAGAATTTGTAACACATTATATTTAAAAGATTCAATTAAATATTTATCAGGAATTGAAGAAGATAAAAAATTTAATTATTATAATATAGACTTAAATGAATGTAAAGTTATAACTACTAATAAAGATTCTTTATATACTATAAATAGTAATCAAGATAGTTTTTATGGTAAGGAAAAATTAACTTATTATAGTGATGTAAACAAGATATTTCCTACACATATAGAATATAATATAAGAGGAATACCATATACTGGAGGTAATTTACTTAGTTATATAGAAACTGATTCTTATTCTAATGTTAAGGTAGATAATAAGATAGTAACATCAAAGGACCCTATAAGAATAAAGTATAAAGAAACACCACATGCAATACTTAACTTTACTACAGATAATAATCAGGTAGTAACTTTACCTAAACCATTTGAAACTATTTCTATGACACCTCAAGCTAAGCATTTTGTATTTTGGAATGCAGTTGATAGAGGAAGTACTATTTTAAATCAAAGAAGTTATTATAAAGATTCTTATTTATTTAAAGATTGGATGGATAAAAATTCTAATACTTTTGCTACCACACAAAATCCTTATACAGGAGATAATATTAAAAGTTTTTTAAATACTAAATACTCTAGTATAAATGTTAATAAGCATGATTATTATTATTTAGCTGAGTTGTATACTACAAACAGTTCTCCATATGAAACTTATGCAGGTAATAAGGATATTATATCTCAATATTCTTTTATTCCTATAGGAGAACCTATAGACCTTGAAGAAAGTGTAACATTAACAGGTAAATATGGTGATACTTACTATCAAAGATGGGATTGTTTAAAGACATTTCCTTATAGTACAGATGATAAGAATCAATATATAGATATTACATCTTTCTTTGTAGAATCTAGAATAAATCTTGATGGTAGATATGATAAGCAAAGAGGTTTGAAATATAATTTAGGAGTACTTGATACTAACTTTAATCTTATAAATAAATCCTATACTCAAAGAAATAATTTCTTTAGTTATAGACAAATAGAAGATGAAGAAGTCAATAATTTTCCTAATCAGATAACTATATCTAAAACTAAAGTATTAGGAGAAGATATAGATTCATGGACTAATATTACATTAGCAAGTGTATTTGATTTAGATGGAGATAAAGGTAAACTTAATGCAATAAGAAAGATTAATAATGACCTTTATTGTTTTCAAGATAGTGGTGTATCAAGATTACTTTATAACTCTAGAGTTCAAGTTAATACATCTGATGGAGTACCTATTGAAATAACTAATAATTCTAAGTTACAGGATAAGCAGTATTTATCTGATTCTATAGGATGTCAAAATAAGTGGGCTATTAAATCTACTCCTTCAGGTATTTATTTCGTAGATACTTATAATGGAGAACTTTATAGAATAAATGATAAAGGTATTACTCCTATATCTCAAAATAAGTTTAAAAATTACTTTACTAAATTAAGTCCTAATGTTTGGTCTCCTTCATTATGGAATTATAATAATGCTAAGGATTTTGTAGATTCTATTAAGCTTGAGTATGATAGTACTACAAGTGATTTATACATAATAAATAAAGATACTGCTTTAGCTTATAATGAATTATTAGGAGAGTTTACTTCTTTTTATGATTATGGTTCTGTTTTATATTGGATAAACTTAAAAGATAAAAGTTTACAAATATATAATGATGGAATGTATGAAGCTTATAAAGGAGATTATGGTACTTTTAAAGGTAAAAGAAATAGTTCTGCTGTTATAGAATTTATAGCTAATGGTGACTTTGACTCTGATAAAATATTTGAAACAATAGAATTTACTACAAATGATATTGCTAAGATTAATAATTGGAAAGCAGATTATTATCCATTTGATACTTTAGAAGTAAGTAATGAATATCAGAGAGGTAAGAATGAAGCTTCTTCTACTAATGTAAAAAAGAAGTTTAGAACTTGGAGATGGCAGATACCTAGAAATAGTAAAAAGAATGAAGATGGTATTATAACTAATAGAGATAGGATTAGAAATATGTGGGCTAAAATAAGACTCAGTAAAAATTACAGTTCTCCTTTATCTATTTATGATATTAATGTGGCTTACTATAGTTAAATTATAGCAGGATATTAAGTATTTACTTAGTATTCTGCTATTTTTTATTAATTTTATTTGTAGTATTAAATAATTTGTGTATCTTTGCAAAATAAAATAATTAACTATGAGAAAGAAAGATAAGTTATATACAATAAAACAACCTATTAATTTATATCCTGATGGAGGTAACTTATTAAGTGATTTAACTAATGGCAATGGTCTTAGTTTAAAGAATACCTTTAGTGGTCAAAACTTAACAGATATAGCTAAAGGTGGTATAGGAGCTTTAGGCTCTGTTGTAGGACAAATAGGAGGTAATCTTATTGGTGGTGGATTATCCTCTGGAGCAGGCAATGCTATTGGTAGTATTGGTAGTACAGTGGGTAGTGCAATATCTTCTGTTAACCCTTTACTTGGTGGTATAGTATCTGTAGGCTCTGGATTAATAGGAGGTTTAACAAATAGAATGTTTGGCTCTAAGTTAAACCAAGAGAATATTAATGCAGTAAAAGGTAATATATCTTCTACAGCTAATGCTTCTTTTGGTGGTAGTTCAGATGATTTAATGAGTCAATTATCTGATGCTTCTATGGTAGGTAATATTAATAAAGGAGATATTGGTAAAGATGGTTGGTTTAGTAATAAAGCTGGAAAATTAACTAATCAATTAAGAGCACAGGCAGAGAAAGCTAATACAAGATTATATAATAATTTTAATCAAGCTGCTGATATTACTAATGAAAATCAATTTCTTCAAGGTATGTATAATATAGGAGCCTTTGGTGGTCCTTTATTTAAAGATGGTGGAATTATGATTAAAAAAGAAAATAGAGGTAAATTTACTGAAAGTGCTAATAGAGCTAATATGGGTGTACAAGAGTATGCTAGACATATATTAGCTAATAAGGAAGATTATTCTCCAACATTAATTAAGAGAGCTAACTTTGCTAGAAACTTTGGTGGTAGAAAAGCTTTTGGTGGAGATTTAAATACTTATGGTGGTACTTATAATGGTGGATTAGAATATATAGATAATGGAGGTACACATGAACAGAATCCTTTCAATGGTGTACCTATGGGTACTGATAGAAATGGTACTCCTAATTTAGTAGAAGAAGGAGAAACAATATGGAATGATTATGTATTCAGTAATAGACTTAAAGTACCTGAAACATTAACAAAGAAATATAAATTAAACAAGGATATAACCTTTGCAGAAGCTAGTAAGAAATTAGGTAAAGAAATAGAAGAAACACCTAATGACCCTATTAGTAAAAGAACATTTAATTCCTTTATGCAGGATTTACAACAATCACAGGAAGAAGTTAAAGCTAAGAAGGAATTAGCTAAAGCTAAGAGACAATTTAATAAGTTAAGTCCACAAGAACAATTAGGAATACTTAATGGTACTCCTGTACAAGGAGATAACACTATGTTATCTAATCCTAATGAAATGATTCCTAATGAACCTCAACAATTTGATGATGGTGGTTGGATGTTTGATAGTATGTGGGAAGGAGCACCTGAATATCAGAATAGTTATTTAAAAGGTAATATTCCTTATTATCAAGGTAAAGTAAGTAGCAAAGGTTATAGTGTTAAAGATATAGAAAGTACTGATAACTATAAGAACTTTACTAAGTATGCTTTAATATTACCTGATAGTCATAATTATTGGCAGACATTAAGTAATAAAACAGGTAAAGATGTTACTTACTTAAAGAATAATTATGATAGACTTAGAAATGATGGTAAATTAGGTTGGGTACATAGAACTCCTAAGTTTAATAATATTAGTACTCAAGCTGATACTCCATTTACTATATACCAACCTTTAGATGCACTTGGCAATCAGAAACCATTTAATATGTTATCACCTTATGGTTTAGGATATAGTGAAAGTAATATAGTACCTTTTAGTGATAGAGTAGATGCTAATGGTAATACTGTTATTGATTTAAAGAATAGAGAGTTTATACCAACAGATACTAAAAAGAAAACTAATAGGAATAAAGAAGATGATGGTTTATTACCTACTTGGATGAGATATGCACCTATTGTAGGTTCTGCTATAGGAGCAGCAAGTTCTCTGTTAAGTAAACCTGATGAAAGTAGTGCTGATGCAATATTAACTGCTGCAAGAGAAGCTGGTCAATATACACCAATATCATTTAATCCTATTGGAGATTATATACAATATAATCCATTTGATAGAGACTACTATATTAATAAGTTAAATGCTGAAAGTGGTGCAACTAGAAGAGCAATAATTAACCAGTCTAGTGGTAATAGAGGCAATGCTATGGCAGGTATATTAGCAGCTGATTATAATGCTCAGAATCAATTAGGAGCATTAGCTAGACAAGCAGAAGAATATAACTTAGCACAAAGACAGAAAGTAGCAGAGTTTAATAGAGGTACTAATATGTTTAATACTGAAGGTATGTTTAAAGCTGATACTGCTAATCAAGCTGCTAAGATGCAAGCTAGAAGTACTTTATTACAAGGTACTATGCAGGCAGAAAGACTTAGACAAGCTGCTAGACAACAACTTGCAGCAGAGAGAAGTGCTAATCTTACTAACCTATTTAATAATATTGGTAATATTGGTAGAGAGAATATGAACTTTAATATATTAAATACTAGTGCTGCATTCCCTTGGGCTATGACAAATAAGGGAGAATCTAAGTATAAATCAAGAAAGAGAGGTAATAATGGCTAATTATAGTTTAACAGTTAATTCTACATTTAATCCATACTCCTTACAGGAGCTACTTCCTATATATCAAGCTAATGCTCAAGCACAATATCAAGCAGAAGAAGCTTTCTCACAATTACAGATGAAAGCAGACCAATGGGAAAGGTTAGCTAATAATGCACAAGATGCTGATGTTTATAGTAAGTATAAATCATATTCAAATCAATTAAAGGAAGCTGCTAATGATGTACTTAATAATGGTATTAATGCTGCTAGTAGAAGAAACTTAATGAATATGAGAGCACAATATGCTAGTAACATAATACCTATTGAAGAAGCTTATAATAAGAGACAACAACAAGCTCAAGTATTATGGCAAGCTAGATTGCAGGACCCTACATTAATTGCTCAAGACCCTAGTGAATTAGGTCTTAGTTATTATATGAAGAATCCTACTTATACTCCACAAAGTTATAGTGGTAAGTTATTAACTGCACAATCAGCACAAGCTGCACAGAATTTAGCTAAGACTTTAAGTAGCTATGGCAAGGGAGAACCTATTGATAGTTATACTAATACATTTATACAGAAACATGGTTTAACTAGAAATGATATACAAAAGTATCTTAATGGAGAAACTACTGCTACTAATAAAGTATTAGGTGCTATTTATCAACAGGTTTATGACTCCAGTCAAATAGGTAACTGGGCTAATGAAAATCAAAGAAGACAGGCAGCTAACTTTATTAAACAAGGTATGTGGTCTGCTATAGGTCAAGATACTGTTCAAGCTATGGAGAACTTTGAAGCTAGAGAGAATTATAAGTTCAAGCAACAACTGGATTTATTACAAGCTCAACAGCAACAAACAAATGATAATTTACCTATAAATCCTACACCTATTTATACACCAGAAGAACAGAAAGAAGCTGATGAAATGAAAGAGAAATATAAGCAGTATTTCTATACTAAGAATGGTAGAACTTATTTAAGTCAGAAAGGTAGAGAGCAATATTTTAAGGAACAAGAATTACTTACAAAAATAGATAGAGGAGAGAAAATTACTGATAAGGAATTAAATGAATGGAAAAATTCTGAAATAGGTAAGAAAATTATAAATTCTAAAATACCTCAAAGTAGATTCTCTAAAAAAGTAGATTTCTCTAAAGATTCTCTAGTTGTTTTTCTTAAGGAATTAAAAAATGAATTAAACAAAAATAGAGGCTTTAAAACATTCTTAGATTCATTAGGAGCACAAAAATACTTAGGTAAAGGACATAATTGGCAACCTGGAAATGTAGGTAACTTATGGAGTAAATACATAAGTACTGGAGTTAAAGGTGATGCTAAGAGATTTATGGAGTACAATTACGCTCTTAATGAAGACCAACAAAAGGCTTATAAAAATGCTATTATAACTGCTAACTTAGGTAATGATAAAGTATATGAATCTACATTTAATAGAAAGACTCAAAAATTTGAGAGAGGTAAATCAATAGATTTATCAGATTTTGCTACTGATGAAAATAAATATACTATTACTGATATTAGAATGAGTACCTTTGGTAATACAGCTATTGTTCAAGATAAAAAGAATGGTAAAGTTTATAGAATAGCATTACCTAGTGGTATTAATTATGTGAATGAAAGACAAAGGGATGCTGCTTTACAAGCTGCTAAACAAGCATCAGAAATAGTTTATACTAAAAAATTACCTAATGGAAAGGCTGCTACTCAAACAGAGATAGCACAAGCTGAACAAGATTATAAAAATGCAATTAATTATGCTTATTTATATCAGTCACAGTTAGGTATTCAAAATACAACAAAAACACAGGAATATAGTCCTCAAGGTTACTAATTAAATATTAATTAATATGGTAAAATTTAAACAGCAAAAGCCAGCAGATATAACAAAGACTGGATTACAGAATTGGAGACAATTACAACAACAGAATGCTATAAATCAAGCTGGTGTAAGTGATGATTATAATAATTGGAGAAATCAAGCTTTTGCCTTTAGAGGTAACAGTTTATATAATGCTAGAGAGGCTGCACCACAAGTAGTGCAGTCTCCTCTCTATAATACTAATACTAAACTAGGGGAATCAATGTTTGATGAAGATGTTTATTCTCCTGAACAGTTTCAAAATGCATCAGATGTAAGAGCTGAAAATCAACCTTGGTATGCCCAATTAGGGGCTGGTATTGCTAAAGGTGCAGTACTCGTAGGTACTACTTTTCTTGATGGTACTATGGGTTTATTATATGGTGGTGCTAAAGCTATAGAAGATGGAGATGTAAGTAAATTATGGAATAATGATTTCTCAAAAGCTATGCAATCTATAAATGATTGGTCTGAGAGAGAAATACCTAATTATTATACTTCACAGGAACAGGATGCTAGTATATGGGATAAATTATTTACAGCTAACTTCTGGGGAGATAGTTTTATTAAGAACTTAGGATTTACTGTAGGTGCATTCTATAGTGGTGGTTTAGAAGCAGGAGCTATCAGAGGCTTAGGTAGATTAGCTATGGCTGGAGCAAAGAATTTAGGTGCTACTATAAGTACTATAAAGAATATTGCTCAGACTACACAAGCTACTGCTTCAATTTTAGGTTCCTTTACCAGTGCTGTTAATGAAGGTAGAATAGAAGCCTTAAATAATAGTAGAGAATATTATAAAGCAGTGTCATCTGACTTACTTAATCAGCATAATGAAAGATTAAAATCCATACAAGATAATTATTATGGTACTGAAATGTATAATAATCTTGTAGCACAGGAAAATGATAATTATAATAAAGCTATGACTAAATTATCTGAGGATAGAGTTCATATGGGTAATGTGGATTTAGCTTTAAATATTCCTATACTTACTATATCAAACTTAATACAGTTTGGTAAAATGTATGGTAGAGGATTTAAAACGGCAAGAAGAGCACAACAGATAGAAGAAAATATTGGGGGTAGAGGAATAACAGGTACTTTAGGTAAATATGCACCTAAGACTACTAAGAGTGAAATATATACTGCTGCATTAAAAAATCCTATATCAGAAGGTATGGAAGAAGTTAATCAGCAGTTAGCAAGTAATATATCTGCTGATTATTATAAGACTGATGTAGATAATTATTATAAAGCACTTACTGACCCTAATAATAGACAGGAAGCTAATTCTTGGTTAAAAGCTTCTATGCAAGCTTTTACTGAAACTATGGGAGACCAATCTACTTGGGAACAATTCTTAGTAGGGGCTATGACAGGTGCTATGGGTATGCCTAGATTTAGGTCATTTACTAAAGAAGGTAAATTTCAAAGTCCTATTACTATTGAAGGTGGTATTGTAGGAGAATATAGAGATGTTACTCAGAGAATTGCTAGAGAACAAGCTATAGCAGATAAACTTAATGAAAGAGTAAATTCACCTGAATTTAAAGCTTATTATGATGGTTATGTAAGACATCAAGGTTTTCAGAAAGCAATGAATAATGCTACACAGAATAATGATGAATTTGAATTTAAGAATGCAGAGAATTCACAATTAATATCAGATATAACTATGTTTGATAGTGTAGGTAAACTTGATGATTTAGTTGAAATGATTAATCAAGGTCTAGGTGATACTTCCAATGAAAACATAGAATCTATTATTAAAAATACAGGTAGACAAGTATCTAAGGATGAACAGGTAAATCAACTTACAGAACAGTTAAATGCTAATCAACAGGCACAAGCAAACACTAATGATGCTAGTGAACTTGTTAGATTAAAGCAGGAAGAAGTAGATATTCAGCATAAGATAAATACTGCAAAAGATTATTATATAAGTCCTTATACTGATGAGAATGGTAATAAGTTATCTGATGAAGAAATAACCAATCAGATGAATAAAGCTAAGACTGAATTCTTAGATAAGATTGATGAATATAAACAGACTAAGAATGATTTAATTGAAGCTTCAAATAATACATTAAGTGATGAACAGTTAAATGAACTTATTTATTTAAAGAGTAGTCTTAATGACTGGAAAGAAAGAGGTTCTTCTATCAGAGATAACAATAAGGATACTATATCAAAGATTATTAAGCAGCTTACTGATGTAAGAACTGTACTTAATGATAATAATACTAAACTTACATCTGAGAAAGATGCTAAGGAATATAATAGTAATAAGAGAAAGCTTGATGATATAGAAAATACTATAAAAGTATTAGAGTTATTCAATAATAGTGAAAATCCAGATTTACTTATATCAGATAAAAGTCTTAATGTAAAATCCCTTAAAAATATAGCAAAGAATTCTTTAGGTATTGATGCTGATGAATATAATAGATTTGATAAGGACTTAAATGACTTAATTAAAATAGGTAAAGCAAGAAAGTCATATAAGGAAAAACTTATTGAATATATGCTTAATCCTAGTAAAATAGATGAAGCCCATGCTAATGTAGATAATCAGAATCAAAGAAAACAGAAAGACTTAGATGTAAGAAGAATACTTGATAAAGTTAACAATGCTACTACTTATAAAGATATTGATGATATATTTAAAGAAGAGAATATTGAAGATGCAAGTATATTAACTAATAATAATACTGAATTAGGTAGTACTTATGCTAAGTCTAAAAGCTTTATGAATAGTGTTAATAATGCTATTGATAAACTTGATATTGATGATGAAGACAAAGCACAATTAAAGACTTATGCACAAGAGAAATATAATAATAGTACTTCTTATGAAGAGTTAACTAATCCTGATTATCAGATAACAGATAATGAAGATTTATTAACTAATGATTATTATACTCAGCAACTGAATAATGCTATGGTTTCTGCTATTAAAGATATGTCTGATAAACAGTCTATTCCAGATGATAAGGAAGTAGAACATTCAAAGTTTACTATTGATACTAATGGTGAGAAGACTGGTGCTGATGATAATTCTACTGCTCCTGTACAGGAGAAACAGGATATATTATCACCATTAAGAACTGCAATAGAAAATATTAATAGACCTAATGCAAAGAATTTCTGGGATAAAGCTAATAAGATTATAGATAATTATAATAGTAATAAAGCTACATATGAAGAAGTTAGAAAAGCTATTGAAGACTTATATAACTTATATGCTAAGGAAGTAGATGCTAAGACTAGAGATTCTCTTTATGAAGAAGTAAATAAAGTACTTAATAGTATTCAACCTGATAGACCAGTATTAACTGAGAGACAAGAAGATACTAATAACTTAACTGAGTTAAAAACTGATGTAGAAAATGTAGAGAAGTCAGCAGAAAAGTATTATTATAAACCTGCTATTTCTGAATATGCAGCTAATACATTTACTAATTTTGATATAGCTAATCCTAAGTATAAAGATATTTATCAATACTTAGTTAGTAAAGGTGCTTTTGATTATGTTAATAAGGGTAACTTAAAAGTAGGGGATGAACTTACATTAAAGCATGAGAAAATAGGTAATTATGATGAAGTAGTAATGTATCATAATGACCAAGTAGTAGGTATATTACCATCTACAGCTACAGCTATAAAAGGTAATTATGTAGGTCTTAAAAATGTTAGAGAAAGAGTAATAAAAGGAGAAGAAATAAAACTTAATGTTTCTAAGATTATGTTAGGTCAGTTTAAATATACTGAAGACCAGACAAGACCAATTAAAGACCTTATGAATGGTACTCCTATACAGTTAGGTATAGTTAGTAACAGAGAGTTAATAACTAATAATGATTTAACTACTGAGAAACCATATAATAGAAGTCAAGCTGATGGTAAAATATATTTATTATTAAAGAATAGTAGAGGTACATATTCTCCTAAACCAGTTAGAGTAAAACACTTTAATGAAGAAGAATTTGATTTAAGTAAATTAAAGGATACTAATAATTCTAGAGCAAGAGAAATACATAGAATTATTGATGAGTTAAGTAAGACTACTAATCCTGATAAATGTACTGAGTTATTCATAGATTTATGTCAGCAATTATACTTACCTAATAGCTTCCATATGAATATATTCAGCTATAAAGGTACTATATTCCTGTCTCTTAAAGGTGGTCCTCAAGGTACAAAGAATATTAACTTAGAGAATAATACTGGTAGCTTTACATTAAATGTAGATGGTTCTATTGGAGGTAGTGCTGCCACTCAAACAGACCCTACTCATGTTTATAATGAAATACTTAAGTATTTATATTCATTAAATACTCCTTTTAATATTGATAAGAATGAGATTAATAAGGGAGACTATAATGAGAAATTAGTTAATGATGATATTCTTTATACTCACTTAGTAGACACTCAAATGACTAATAGTTGGTTTACTACTAATTATTATGATGAAGAGGGCAATCAAAAAGATGCTATTAATCCTAAAGGTACATTCTCTCCTACAGGAAACAAAGAAGGTACTAAGGTAATATTAGGAAGAAATACTTATTTTGTCAGAGATGGTAAAATCTATGATAGTAGTGAAAGTGTTGTAGTACCTAAGAGGTCTAATTTAATATTTGATTTAGCAGCTGCTTATGAACTTAATGGTAGTGCAGTAAATGGTCCTTATATTTATAATGGTATTACAAAAGTTAATGGTCATTATATTGATGTTACTCATAAATCTTATGCTAATGAAAAGCAAAAACAGATGTATGAAGATAATATGAATGGAAGACCTACTACTATAGATAAAATGAATCATACTTTAAATAGATTAAAGGAAGACCAAGCTAAAGTTAAGAGATTAGATAATGGTAGACCTGATAATACTATTGAAGGTAGAGAAGGACATGTTTATAGAATACTTGAAGAAGATGGTCAATATCATGAGTATGAAGGAGTACATAATGTAATAGGTGAATCTTGGAAAAGAGATGAGAATCAAACTCCTAATACTTTAGCTTTACAATATGGTCAGGAATTTGATGATTTAATGAGACAGGCTTTTGAAGGAGATATTGATGCTATACAGAAACCAGATAATATGTCTAATGAAATATTTGAAAGATTCAAATCAAGAGCTAAATCATTAAAGGAATACTTTGATAATAATGGTGAAATCCCTATTGCTAATGGTATAGTTGTATTTAATAAAATTGGTGATAAGAGAATTGCTGGAGAGTTAGACTTATTAACTTATAATAAGTACACAGGAGAATTTCGCTTTTATGATTTTAAGACTTCTAAATATAGATTCTATACTGATGAAGGTAAACTTGATACTCATTATACTACTGTATGGCATAATAGACAAATAAGAAGTACTCAAGAACAATATACTAGACAGTTAAGTGCATATAATGACCTATTTACTAGTAGATATGGTACACCTGTAGTTAACATGGCTTTAATACCTTTAATTATTAATTATAATGATAAAGGTATTACTGCATTTAATGCAGAACCTACAGTTAATGTTAAATATCAACCTAGTGAATTTATGCAAGGTACTACTGTAAGTACTCCTAAAGTAGATAATAATACTATTCCTGCAAGTAATATTAAGACATTAGAGTTATCTGATACTAAGAAAGTTAAAGTAGATATTAGTACTTTACCTACAGTAACTACTATTAATGGTAGTGAGATTAAAGCTTATGTAGAAGAAGTTAAATCTACTAATAATTCTACTAAACAAATTACTACTTTCTATTCTCCTTATATGGTATTTCCTAATGGTGAAGTTACTTATATGAATGGTAGAAGAGAACTTCTTACCAGTGAAGAATTAGAAGAGAATAAGAAAACTTGGGCTAGTACTATTCAAGCTAATAAAGTTGCATTTATTCAAGCAGGTTTAGTCAATACTAAACCTCAAGAAGAAACTAAACCACAAGTTAAAACTAATTATGATACTAGTAATGTATTTATAGGTGGTGAATTTGGTATGGGTACTATTAATATTACTAATAATTGGAGAGGTGTTAGTGAAGACCCAAGAGTTTGGAGTAAAGATAAAACAGTTCCTGTATTTAGTGAAGTTAAAATGAAAGATGGTAGTGTAGTAACTATTATATCTTATAGAAATGAAGATAAGTTTGGTAATAATAGAGGTACTAATGGTATTATTATTAATGTAAAAGGTACTCTTACAGATTCAAATAAAAAGTATATAAAAGATACTTTAATGAGTACTGATTTTGGTAATACTAAAGAAGAATTGACTAAACAAATATTAGAAATATTAAATAATTCTAATACTAAAACTATAACTCCAATTTCTACTCCTATTAATATTGTAGATAATCCTCAGTCTGATACTACTCCTACAGGACCACAGAGTGCTGAGGAAGATTTATTAAAGGCAATGAGTTTACTTAATACTTATAATAAGGAAGCTCCTGATGGTACATTAGGTGAAGAAGGAATAAAGCCTAAAACAGATAATGAGAAACAAACTGGTAGAAATGCTGATAATAACATTGTAGTGGATGACCCTAGAGCTTTATTAAGATATACAGAATTAGATGATAATACAATAGATTATCTTGATAGTATAAATATTAATGAAGCTACTTGGAATAATATGTTACCAGTACAAAGAGAATCAATACTTAGTTGTTTATAAAATAAAAAAAGGGAGAAGGTGTAAACCTCCTCCCTTATTTTTTTTTATTTATACCATCTTGCTGGTTCATCTGGATTTAATGAATTAACAATCTGTTTTCTAAATGGTAATAAATCTAAACCAATCTTTTCTGCTTCTGTATAACCTTTATAGATACCACTATTAACAGTAGTTGTATATACAGATGGGTCAACTAAATTTAATACCTTTCTTAATTTGTTTATATAAGACATTGATGCAAATGGAGAACTAAAGAATTTTAATCCTTCATCAATCATTGAAGGACTAGGTAATAATACACCCATATCAGTTCTTAATCTAAGTAAAGCATAACTAGACATTCTTGCCATCCAAGGTTTATGTTTACCATCATCACCTCCTGCCATACCTAAAGCTGCAATAATAGCATACAATGACCAATATAATCCTAGTTCAGTAAGACCTTTTTTAATATTACCTTTTTCAGTATCAGATAAATGTTTCCACTGTTTAATAATATCAAATTCTGACTGTTTAATATCTTTCATAGATTGATATATAAATCTGCCCATAGTCATAAAGTAGCCTTCAGTATAATCTTGTAAATCAAAATTATATTTACCTCTACCAAATCTATTAAGATATAAAGGTCTCATCCAATTTCTATAGAACATTACAAGTCTTCCTGCTGCTCTTTGTTGTAAGGCATTCTTATCTTCATCATTATAGATACCATAATTCATGTTCTGAACTGCTCTATTCTGATTACTGAATTTAATAATATCTTCTCTAGTAAATTCACTACCATCCATTTTAGTAATACCTTGTTTTACTTGTAATTTAGCACCTAATTTAGGTTTATCCTTATTAATAGGAACTACTTCTAAAGCATCCCATAAATCAACAGGATTACCATTTTTGTCTTTTAATTTATATCTTAATGCTAAAGCAATAGCTGCTCTATGTTGAACAAAATGGTCTCCTGCACTAGTAGTAAACCAAAGGGCATTACTATTAAATAATCTTGAAGCCCAAGTTTTTCTATTCCATTGTACATCTCTTACACTTGACTTATAATTCTGAGGAACATTAAATAATTCACTAAATAAAGCCAGTTTATTAGTTTGAATTCTATTACCAAATTCTCCTAAGAATGTAGGTAATTCCTTAGCATATATAGCCTCAGCTTTAACTAATTCTGAATGATTAAAGAATCTACCACTAGTAGCTTCAATTCTATCAATAGTTAAGTTCTGTAATAAGTTAGCAGTACCAGTAAGAACACTTAAAGCTGTAGTACCTAATGATGTCATTCTATTTAAGAAATCAGCACCTTTAGCTACATCTATTTTACCTAAAGAACCTTCATCTTTATGTGTAATACCATAAACTTGCATTTCCATAAATGTATTTAATTTCTGCATGAAATATGTAGAATCTCCTTTCTTAGTAAGTACATTATGTATCTGTCTTCCTAATACATTAAAATGCTCAGTTTTAGTCTTATTACCTTCTGTCTGATTAACTTTTCTTTCTGCTAATACAAGTCTTCCTACTTCAAGAGTATCAATAACTTCATTCATTCTATTAAAGTCATTTACCATAGCCATATAAGCTATCATAGAAGAAGTAGTATCAAGAGATAAATCATTCATATCCTGTAAATCCTTAGTATAATATACTGGTAATCTCATTACCTGATTACCTTCAAAGTCCATTACTACAGATTTATCAAGATACTCAACATCATCTTCTCTTCTTACAAGAGAATCTTTCATATTCTCCCAGAAGTATTTACCTTGACTAGATAATGAAGAACCAGTAAATCTCTGTAAGAAATCTCTTCTTATCTGAGGAGCTTTACCTACAGATACACTAGATGAATTAGGTAATACACCATCAAGTTTAGACTTTAATTCCATTATATAACTATGGTATTCTTTCTGTGCTTCTGTAAGTTTATTCCAAGCAGGATTAGCATATTTCTCTATAAGAGGTCTTCTATTACCAAATTTATCTTTATAGGTATTTTCTTTATACCATTCATTGATTTCATTATCTCTTGCAATCTTTTCAAATCCTTCAGGGTTATCACCATATTTCTCTTTTAACTTTTTAAAGAATTCATTCTTAGCATTCTTATATTTACTCCACCATATCTTTTGTATAAAGTAACCTGTAAGATTACCATTTTCATCTCTTTCATACATAAAGGAAGTATTAGTTACTCCTCTACCTTCAAGTTCCTTAGCTTTAGCTTGAATTTCTTTAGCCATTTCAATAGTATCAAGTCTAGCTTCTCCTTTTTGTTTCTTTACAACTTGGTCATAAATCTGTAACATAGGGTCAGAAGAATCTGCCATTGAATCTAACCATCTATCAGCTAAAGTAATATCTCTATCCATAGAAGTTACTAATTCTTCTGCTGTATAAGTTTTCTTATATCTATCTCTACCAATAGTTATAGCTAAGCCATCACCAACAAAAGGTCTAATAAACTCAGTAAACTTATCTTTAGCTATCTCATAGAAATCTGATGATAAATCCTTTATTATAATATCATTCTGATTTAGAATATCTCTAATATTCTCTTTAATACTATCATCTCCTTCTCTAGAAGCTTCATTCATTTGTTTTCTAATATCATTCATAATGACACCATATGAATTAAGATAGTTTCTTACATTTCTAAGAGCTTTAAATTCTTCTTCTTTTGACAGTTCACCACTACCTATTTTAGCCATTTTCTTTTCAAGATTACCAAGAACACTAAGACTATTATCCATATATTCAAGAATACCTTGAATTTCCTGATGATTTTGTAAATCTGCCTGTAATTTATTTATAAATACTTGTTGAGCAGCACCAAAATCTTTTTTATCACCATATACTTTTAATCTCTTTAGCTCTTGTTCAAGAATTCTTTCAAGTATTTTAGTTGATTTACTAACATTACTTGTAAGATTATATAACTTAGTATTATGCTCTTTAGTACTAATATTCATAGTATATCTGTTATTTACTATATCATTAGCTAAATTATATACTTGAACTTTAACTTCATTAATTATTTTATCAATATCATCAGTATTCTTATCTTTGAATTTATCTTTTACTTGATTAAGATACCTATCAAATAATCTCTTATTAGGATTAAATACTTCCTTATCATTAAGTACATCAGCCATAATCTTACCTAATGCTTCTACAGCCATTAAATCAAGATTATTATTATACTTATTCATATAATCTTGATATGTATCACCAAAGATTCTTTCAAGTATATTTTCATCACTAAGTACATTAGTCATTCTGGCTTTTAATGGAGTATCTACTGCTTCTATTGCAAAATGAGCAAACTCTTCTGGTAACACATCTTGACCTCTTTGACCTTTAGCTATTCTAATTAAAGTCTTTAAACCGTTAGCAGTAGTTATTGCACAATCAAAATCTGTTATACCATTAATTCCTTGCTGTTCTTCAAGTTCACTTAAAGCACCGACTCCTATACCCCAGTCTGATAATAATCCTTCTAGTCTTCTATTTAATTTACTATTAAATTCGATTTTATGAACTATATCTTCTTTATTTTCTCTTATAGGTTTTATAGAAAGTTTTACTTTATCATCTATAGTATCTACTGTTGCAAAGAACTTACTTCTATAAGGACTATTTTTATTAAATGATACAGCTTGTTCCTCTAGATTCATTACATTAGTATAATTTCTAGCTATAGGACTATTACGCTGATTTAAATTTTTTAGCTGGCTAAGTTCATCTTTAAGACCATCTAAGCCAACTTTATACATTAGGTCTTCCATTAAAGGATTACTTTCATTATCATATCTAACATTTGGAAATGTTTTACTAAACTCTGGAGATTTAATTCTCTGCCAGTAATATAATGCCTGTTTAGTATTTCCAAAATAACTCTTTAATTGTGTAAATAAAGAGGGGATATTCCCCTCTTTATTTGTTGGTATAAATGTACATTTACTCATATTAAAATGTTGCTATTACATTATTACAGAATTTATTTCCTTGTTCATCCTCTGTTATAGGAGGAAGACTTTCTAGTTTATCAATAGGTTGTAATTCAGTATAACCATTTTCAGCAGCTTTCTGTTTAATTGCAGCAAGTAAACTTGCTTGTGCAGATTGCTGTTGTTCCATAACAAAATTAGCCATATCCTGATTATCTGTAATATCAGTATTATCAACATAATCATTAAGATTAGCTTTATATGCTTGTGGTTTAGGTACTACTGATTCCATATCTTCACTAGCATTACTATCATATTCTACATATTGATTCTTTACTCCTAAAGGTTGTACTCTTTGATAAGAAGCTATTAAATCTGTAGCTTCATTTACTCTTTCAAAGTATAAGTCAGCTCCCTTATAATTAACATGAACATAAGGTAAATATTCAGGAGCACTTTTATCATCAAATGGTTTAGCAATCTTTTTATCATCCATAGATGAATTAAAGTCAACCTTAACATCAAAACTTTCTGTTTCAAGATTAACTTCACTTACATAAGATGCTCCAGTAATATCTGGTACTAATGTTCTATCATCTAAGTGATTTCTAAAATACTGACCTATAAAAGTAGTTACATCTGCTTTCTCAAAATACATATCTTCAAGAGTTTCTACATAATTACCAGAATTCTCTTTTACTGCTACAGGAGCTAAATGACTAAATCCGTTAGGACTGAAACCTAAACCTTTATAATTACAGTAAAGGAACAACTTAATAGCCATATCTTTACATTCATCATTAATGTTCATAAAGGTTTCCCAACTTCTAATATAGTCTTGTTTCTGTATATCAGTAATTCTACCTACATTACTAAAGGTAAGAGATGGTGCTGGATTATATTTAGTAAACTTATTATATTTTATTCTGTTTATAATAGGTAACTGAGACAACTCTGGATGAGCCTTTTTGAAAGCATCAAACTCAGCAGGGAATTTAGTAATATAATATGCTCTTTCAGATATAGGATTACTATCTTCATCTTTATAGTTATATTCACTAGTTTCTGCTAACATATAACTAATAAAATCATTATATATACTATTTCTCTGCTTTTCATTTAAATTACCATATCTAGTCATATCTTTTATAGTACTTATAATACTAGTATAAGTATTATTATAGTATGGAAAATACTTACTGAATAACTTCTCAGTAGCTTCTACACCATAAGTAAAGAATGCCTGTAATATAGGTAATGGACTATTAATAACACCTTCTTCTGATAAATTAAATGAAAGTAATCCTGATGTTCCTGTAAGAGAGTAATTAGCATCTTTTGTAGGAGCCATTATTAATTTTTCAACTTTCTCAATATTAATTATGTCTGAAGAGATATAAGGTCCTGCTCCACCATTTTGAGTATCAGCTCTAGTAGCATTAGTAAATTCATTCAAATCCCCTGCTAATTTATTAAGTCTAGCAAACATAAAGCCTACTTTTAACTGATTAGCATAGAATTCATGACCTTCACTAGTATTAGCTGTATCTGCATCTTTTCTTGCTATAATATTACTTGCTAAGTCTTCATCTTTAAAATTATAATCTTCTATTTTAGAATAGTAACTATTAACATTTGTACCATTATTATAATTCTTATATTTATTAATAGTATTAATAATGGCTTCTGCTAATGATACTCTATTGTTTTGTACTTCTTTTACTATATCTCTTATAATAGGTTGATTAATTATAAGTGACATAGTATTAATTCCTACACCCATTCTTAATAATGCAAATGCACTAGAAGCAGTAATTTCATTGAAATTCATATCACCTGCAATAGGGTCTTTTGCATTATCTACAAAGGCTGCCAAGAAACTAGCAATATTTCTGGTAATAAACTCATTATCTGCATTCTTAATATCATGTAAAGAATTATATTTATGACCATTAAATGTCAACTGATATTCATCTTTAATACCAAGTTTAGTCTGCTGCATTAATGCATGAGAAGCATTATTAGTAGCAGCCATAGGAATAAGAGATGCACCAGACATATTTCTTTGATGAAGAGTAACCCAAGTAGTAGGTACTAATGGATTAAGTTTTTCTTTATATGTATCTGCTAAATCATCAAGTTCATCAAGACTAAGTTTCTCAAGTCCTTTTAAACCTCCTAATTTAGCAAGAGTTTCATTATCAATATTATATAAGATAGTGTTAATTCTAGCAGCTTTCTTTGGTTTATCAAAACCACCAGGCTCTAGAATACTCTTAGCAGTATCTTTATGAGATAATACACTCCACATAAGGTCAATCATCAAAGAATCTCTTTGTTTCTTACTATTAGCCTTTGCATTATTATAAATACTTAACTTGTCATTTCCTTCTATTTTATTAAAGTCATATTCATATGTACTAAAAGAACTATTTATTAAGTACTTGGATTTGTTTTTATTAAACCATTCAGAGAATCTTGTTTGAGCAGTTTCAGATAAATTATATCTCTTGACATTATTATCTTTCAACCATCCTTTAAATTCTTCTGCTAAGTCATTTAAATCCTCAGAATCTAAAGGTTCTCCTTCAGTTTGTTCAGCAATATATTGCTGTAAAGCCTCACCATAATTCTTATCAATCTCTTCAAGAATATCCTTACTTGATTCTAACTGATAAAAATCATCCCAAGCTTTCTTAATGTTATAGTTATTCTTAGTAAATAAACTATGAAACATTACATAAACTTTATCAACATCATAATCAGAACCTGCTAAAGAAGTAATCTCTTTAGGTAATATAATTACACTACCTACTTGTCTAGGTAAGAATCCTTTTATTCTTATATGTTGCATAGAATACTTATCCTCAGTAGGAACTCTATAACCTATTACTTCTCTATACTTTTCTGGTACTATATAATTACCTTTACTATCCTTTTTATTAATATCAAGTTCATGAGTATTAGGGTCTAATAAAGCATTATATAATTCTTCTGTTGGACAAGGAAGATAAGCTTCAAAATATTTAATAGAACCATCTTCATTATAAACAATTTTAGGTTGTTTACTTTCATCAAGACCAAAAGGAGAGGCTTGAATTAAAGCACCACCATTAATCTTCTGCTTAGTAACTCTATTCTTCAATATACTGTTAAGTAATGCTTGTATTCTTAAAGTTTGTGAAGGGTCTATAAGAGGAATATTAAAGTTACCATTCTTATCAAGAGTTAAAGCCCTAATTAAGTCTGTTCCATATCTAGGATTACTTCTTACTTCTCTTATAAGTTCTTTTTCAACTTCATGAATATCATTAAACTTATCAGATACTTCCTTGAAAGCTTCTTGAATATTAGCAGTATTAATAGCATTAAAATAATTCATCCATTCTTCCTGTGTAAATTCCCTATCTTTATATTTTAATCTAAAGTTAGGGTCTCTATTAGGATTCATATCAGAACTAATCAATCTTCTAATTTGAGTACCTACAAGTTGAACTTTATCAATACCATGTTCAGGAGTAGATGTCTGAATACCATAATCATTATAATCAAACTCATGTACTACATTTGGATTTTCTTTACCATTAAGCCTGGTTGCATTTTCCAGGACAGCCATAGTAGAAGCATAATTTGTAGCATCATTAAGATTAATTGTACCTTGTAAGCCATCTTTTACAGCACTTTCAAACATAGCAGAATCTATGTTATTCTTTACCATAAAATCATTGAGAGCCTGCAATTTACTTGAATGAAGTATTTGTCCAAACATTGCTCCTGTAAGGAGAAGAAATTCAGAATTCTTATGTTGAGTAGGAACTTTCATAATTCCACCCATGCCATCAGGTTGGTTCTTCTGAGTATAAAGATATGGTTTTCTTGTATTCCAAAGTACTAAGAAGTCACTTGCAGTCCACTTATTATTCATAATATTATTGTAGGCTGTTTCTTCTGCATCAGACCACATACCTGCCATAATTTGAGTAGACCTAAATGAAGGTAATGTATTATAAGCTTGTGCATCTGCTACATTAACTCTATCAAATATAGACATAATAGCAGCTTTATCATAAGCAGTAAATGCATCATCTTTATCTTTAACTCTGGCTTCAAGTATCTCATTAATACTATCCATACTATTAGCAGGAAGAATATTATCTTTGAGATAAATAACTCTTCTTGCAGTCCTTCTACTTCCATCATTATTTACTAATACTGGTTTACCTTTCCAAGTAGCAAGAGTATTAAGTCTTTCTGCTGGTGCATGGTCTTGCTTATTTCTCTTTTGGAAGTCCTCAAGATTCTTATAATAAGCTAAATCAGTAGTTGTAAGTTCAATAAATTGAGAAGTAAAATAAGTACTATTCCAGAACCATTCTCTCATTCTATCATTCATTCCTTCCTCAGAATAAACATTCACATGTTTAAATCTAGCATTTTTCTCTGTACCAATTCTATCATAAAGACCAATATCTTTGTAATGTTGAATAGCTTCATTAAATCTGTTATCCATTATAGATTTAACAGCACTTTTAATTAAGTTATCAACTGCATCCATAGATACTTGCTTAGCCTCATCTATCTGTTGAAGAAAAGTTTTACCATTTTCATCTTTTTGGTTTAATTCAGGGAAGAACTTAAATTCTGCACCTCCCATCTTTTTACCATTCATATCAAAGTTAGCAATAGGGTCTATATGATTATCTGTAGTAGCTCTTTCTTTAACAAGATTGATTCTATCAATTTCCTGATATACTAAGTCTTTAAATTTATCAAGTAACTTCTCTTCATAACCCTTCTTATATCTCTTGAATTTAATAAACTCAGCAGATTGTGCATCAGATAACATAGGTATTTGATAATAACCATAAGTTTCACTTCCACTTCTATCTGCTGCACCAGTCATATACATATTATATAAGGCTAATGTAGCATCTAAATCTGTCCAAGCATTATATTCTTTTCTATTATATTGAAGGAGTACTACATGCTTTAAGTTACTTCTTACTTCTGCATTATTTTCAATCTCTTCTAAGATACTATTTCTCCATTTACCATTCTTATTAAACCAATTACATACTCTATAATCATCAAGTACCTGTTTATAAGTATCTTCTCTCTGTAACTTTTTAATAAGAGTTGTTACATAAGAAGGATTAATATGAGCATACATAGTTTTATCACCTTGTCTTACACTAGATTCAATAGTATCTTCATCTACTTTATTAATTATCTCTGCAATATTATTAAAGGCAGTACCATGAATATTAAGTAAGTCTACATATTCACCATCTTTAACTTTCTCATTACCTTTATTTAAGTCATAATAAATAGTTCTTAAATTACTTAATAAGACATTAACTGCTGGTTTAAAAGCTTTGTTATCTAAGTTAAACTTTAATGCATTTTCAAGTGTTTCTGAATCTACACTAACACCTAACATATTCATAGCTTTCTTGATTCTTGCTATATTTTCATCAGTAAGATTCTCAGCAATAGTTTCTCTTTCTTCAAATACATCAAGTAATGAATCAACTAAATCAAGACCAACTTTAGCATTCTTTAATTGAATGTCTCCATTCTTATCATAGATACTATCAGTAGTAAGGACATTACCATATTCATAGTTATCTCTCCATTCATCAAAATAATGCGAAGTACCTTCTGCACCATTAATAGACATTACTTTAGTACTTGTAGAAGTATCACCATTAGTACTTACTTTTTGAATAAAGTAGTTAACATAATCCTTTCTATATGCTCTATAGAACTCAGTAAACAGTTGATTATCATTGTTTAATTCATTAATAATCTGTTTTACCCAAACTTTCTTTTTACTAAGTTGTTCAAGCATAGGAATCATATCCTCAGCACTAACCATATTTCTAAGAGCCTGTATTAATTCTGAATGGACATAACCTGCATTAAGATAGATATTATCTCCTAAATCATCTCTATCAACTCTACCTCTAGAATTATATCTTACCATATTATTTATGGCTTGTCTAACTCTAGCAGTAAGGCTATCAAAAGTAGCTACCTGTCTAACATCTGTCATCCATCCATCTTTCAAAGATTCTTCTTTTTCAAATACATCTCCTTGATTAGTCTGTTTACCATCTTCATTAAAAGTATCACTATTCTCTTGTGTATTGAGTACAAAGTTACTGTTTAAGTTAACAGAAATACCCTCAGTTAATGCTAAATTTCCTAATGATTCTTCTGCTAATACTTGAAAGTTATTAAGTACATTCTGAAACGCTTTAGTCTTTCTTTCTACTACAGATTTAGCTCCAAATTCAGCGGCTTTTTCAGTAAAGTTAGGATTGTTTTTATTAGCATTCATAATAGCTTGTTTCTCAAAAGCAATCTTAGCTTCTAAAGGAGCATCAACATATACTTGGAAGGCTTTTCTTACTTCCATCATAATACTCTGTACACCTTCAGACTTAATAACACTGAATCTAGTAATCTTCTTTCTACCAAATAATAAATCATTTTTAACTTTAGGATTAGTTTCTGCATTAATTTTGTCATTATAAGCAGCTAACTTTTCCTTTAATTTATCATTTACTATAGATGAAAACATTCTAGTAATTCTTTCTACTCTATGTTTTCTTTCTATAGGAGACATTTGTCTAGCACATCTAGCTAAATCATCAGCATATGATTTATCATCTTCCTGTATAGGAGCCCCTTCTTGTGTAGAAGTTGTATCTTGTTTCTGATATATAGGAATATTAACTTTAGAACCATCAGTTTTCTTTGTAATAGTCCTTTCTCCTACTTTAATCATATCTCTACCTACATTATCAAGAGCTTTAATACCTTCGTCTGATATAGAACCCCAAGTAGAAACTTTAGCTCCTTCTGGTATTAATTTAATCAACTCTTTAAACAGAATCTTTCTTTCTTCTTTAGTAGTAGGAGTAGTATTTTCTGCATTATATTTAGCTCCTTCTTTAGCAGTTTTAAAATGTACAGAATAAAAATTATCCTCTTCATCTTTAACTAATTCAAAGTAACCTTTTGAATGGTCTTTGAGATAAACTCTTAAAGTTTTATTTGATTTTGTAGAGTCACTTTTCCAAGGTTTATTATGTTGTTCTACATCTACTAATGACTTATCTACATTATTAATATTCTTTAATAGAGTATTACTCTCCTGTACAGGAGCCATAGAACTCTGTTTACTTTCAATTTGTGATTGTATGAATTTCTCCATTTCATCTTTTGTAGGCATTGTAGGCTCTTCACCATCTTTAAAATTAGCACTTTGCCAAGCACTAATCATAGACCTTACCATATCAAAAGTTTGCATACAATCATATTTGTCTTTAAACTCACTTAAGAAATTCTGTACTATTTTAATATTATCTCCAGTGAGTAACATACAATGTATTGCCATATTCTTTATATTTAATTAAATTATTTGTTTGCAAAGATACAACTTTTATAGTTAGTTGCAAAACTTTTTAGTAAAAATTAAAGGTACTATAAACAAATCGCTTATAGTACCTTCTCAACATTATTAACAATTAAAACTATTGAACAATGTATTTAGTATTATCAATAATAAGCCATTTAATGGTATTAATATTGACTAATCTTACATTGTTTTCTGAATCTTCAATATCCATATCAATACACTGATACTTACCATCTCTAGATTCAAATTGAATTTTATATCCTCTAAGAACTCTATCTTCTCCTTCAACAATCTTAGGAATAGGATTATTCATAAGAGTATAAAGAGTTTTCTTAGCCCAATCTGCTACACCTTTCTTTGAATTTTTAACCTTATCAATTTCTTGGCATATTTGTTCAGCCAAAGTATCTACTTCTGTTTTAAATTGTTTAGCACTTTTAGCTTTATCTTGCTTCTTAAAACATACAGTAAATACCTTACTACTATGAATATTCTCCCATATACTTCTAATTCCAGGAGTACCATCTTTCTTGTCTTCTTTAGTAACTTTTACTTCTGTAGTATACCCATCAGCAGTATTACAGAAATTATGAAGATAATCCTTATCAATAGCTACTTCATTCTTACTTTCAAAGTGTTCAAGAATAACACTACTACCAAGAATATTCTTTACTCTATAATGAGAACTTTCACTAAGAATATCACCTTTTTTAATTTCTTTTTCAATCATAATTATAAATATTTATTATTAATAAAATCTTGATGCATTGGATGTGCTAAATCATACATTTGTGGGTCTACTATTTTATTATCTCTAAGTTCAAAGAAATGTTCCCAAGCATCTTTAAACCCACACATATATAATTCTGTTTTAGTACTATTTGGCAGTACTACTCTAGCTTGTTGTGGTTTCCAATCCTTCTTAAGAAGCTTAAGATAAGTAGCTTCCGCTGTAAGAAGGTGTATCATGAAATCATGTTCAACATTTTTATTAGTATAGAAATCATCATGATAATTCTTTTCAGTATAAGTACCTTCCTTTATAGCTAACCAACAAGGTTTAATAAATGTAATTTCATTATTAAACTTATCTTTACTATAATTACAATATCTCTGTGATTCTTGAATAAAAGACATTGTTCTATGTCTTACTACTTCATGACTTACAGCTCTATTAGTAATAAGCTTTACTGTATATCTCTTAGGATAATATTCATTATCTTTTGAATCAAAATATTCCCTAACATAAGATACTTTCTTTTCTAACTCAAGCCAGTGTCTATAATTAGTAGTACAATATACAAAATCTAAATCCTTACTTCTTGTATATTGAAGCCAATTTTCATTCCATAATATATGAAATAGAACATCTTCCATAAATGTTCTAAATAAATTAATAGGAATTTTAAAATGAATTGTACCAAATTCCATAGGAGCTAAATGATTCTTACTTAATAGCATAGCCATAAATCTAACTGCACTATTTTCTGTAATCTTATCTTCACTCTTATAGGCTACTCTAGTACATTTTTCTATATGTTTATAGATACCACACATACTAAAATCTGTCTGATTACAGATTTCATAACTTTGATTAATTAATTTCATATTAGTCTAAATTAATACATTTATCATCAACAACCCAATCACTTAAATCATTAAGTTTAGTTTGGAAATTATTAATACTCTTTCTATGCTTATATTCTTCAAGAATAGCTCTAATCTGTTCAGGAGAATACTTCTGAGAATCAAATGCTGTAAGCAATTTATTATCATCATTTTCATCTCCTTCACTGATTTCAATAGTAGTAGTCTTACTCATAGTAATACTTACAGTAACATCTACTTTAATTTTCTTTGGTTCAGAGTTCAACTCATTAAGACTTCTTTCCTCACTCTGCATTAATGTTGGTGTATTACTCATCTTTAGTTTCTTTTAAATTATATAATTCTCGATACTTATTAAAGATACCTTTAATTATATCTTCTCCTATAGGATTCTCTCTTTTACTATCTCTTTCAAGACATACATCTAAAGGTACATTTGTAAAATCTTTAATTTCGACTACATATTTATCTTGACCCCCTTTAAAAGCAGCATTCACCATTGCAATTTCACCTTTTAGTTTCCCACTTTCTTTAGGATTAAGATTCATTTCATCAATGATAATAGTATCAAATTGAAAATTCATAGCAGATATCAATATAATACCTTTACAAGTTTCAATATAATGCTCTCTTGTAGGAACCCAATATTTACCACTCATATTTCTTAAATCATCTCTATTAATTCTAATAGAATGTTCTGGGTCTTTAAGAACTTCTTGTTTAGCCCAAGTACTCTTACCACTGGCAGGAATACCTCTTGTAAGAATTATCTTTTTCATTTTATACTATTTGATTGTTCTACAATAGCATCTTTAAGTTCTTTAAACTTCTGAGATACTTTTTTATCTACTAAATTATTTTCAATAAATGCACAGCTACAAGTATATGTCATATAAGCATCACTTATCTTCTTAGCCATATTATAAATAAGTCTTTTCCTATTATTCCCCATAATCAGTATGAAATATATTAATATAATTAGTAGTAGTAAAAGAAGCTAAAACTATTACTTTATTATCTTTAATTTCAATATTTTCTTTTTTAATTTTAGTCTTTATTACTAATCTAGACATAATATAATCTAAAGTATTCATTATTTTAATAGTTTAAGTACTTCTTCACATTTATGTTTAATTTCTTGAGCATAATTAGCAGCTTCACTACTATATTCACTACAATAATCTATAATATGATTAGCAGTACTTTTAATAGATACTAAAGCTAAAAAAGACTCTTTTAATTTATCTTTCTGTGTCATATTAAGTTATATTACATAATACCTTATTAAAATCTGAATGTCCTTCAGTAATAGAATCAGTAAACCATCTCATAAAAGTTAAATAACTACTATTATCTTCCATTTCATTAAACATTTCCTTATATTCAACTAATTGTTCAATAATATCCTTTTTAGGATTCTTTAGAATAGCTTTCTCATATTCATTAATTTTACTTATAATATGTTCAATATCCCCATCTAAAGTATTAATACATTCAGTTAAAAGTTTAGGAGTTAATTCTGTATAGACATTTTCTCCCAATGCATATACAGGGTCAACAGTTTCTTCTATAGCATGATAAATAGGATGATTTCTACTAAAAGACATAAATAATAAAGGAGAACTGTCTGGGTTCTCCTTTCTCTTTAAATAGATATTTAAACTACTACTCATTTTTTTATTTTTTCTTTTAATTCAATGTATTTATTAAGATACCATTCAGCTTTTTTCTTATCTTGAATATCTGTACCCTTAAAATTTGCTCTCCATTGATATTTAAAAGCATTTAACTCACAAAAAGCAAGTACTTTTTCTTTACCGAAAATATCAAGCATCACATCAATACATTCATACTTATTATTTTTATAATGAGAAGGATGATTAACCATTTCTTTTTGTTTATTTGGTAATGTATTCACCTTTTTAAAGTATATTGTTAATTCTTTTGTATCACTCCAATAATGACTTTTATTACCTTGATTATCAGTAATACAATTATCATAGTCACTAACATATAATTCTCCTTCAGTATAAGCAACATCTTTTGGATTACCATTCATTATAACTGGTTTAATACATTCAAATTTATCTCCTTTTTTAATCATATTAATATTTATTTAATTATTAAAGTATTCTTTGGTCCTATAAGAGAGAAGAATTAGTGAACCCAATGGTCTGATATTTCAGCATCAGAATCTAATTCTAAAGTTTTTAAGAAAGGTTTAGCTGCATCTTTCATAACTTCTGAAAGTTTTTTATCTGCTATTTCTACTAATTCATTTGGTACTTCTATATTAATTTCATCATGTACTGGAATACAGAATTTAATTTTATTAAAATATCCATTATCTACTACCCAATCAAAATACAGTTTATTAAATATTTTAAATATGCAAGCACCTGAACCTTGAAGAGGACTATTACAAGCATTCTTTTCATATTTAGTCTTAGCTTTAAAATGGGTAGAAACCTTCTTTGCAATTAAATCTCCTGTACCTTTATGATAATTTCTATACTCTTCCCAAAATTCTTGAGTAAAAGATTGCTGTACTTTCTTCCAATATTCCCAATCCCACCAATAAGATTTATGTCCTGTTACAGGAGATATAAGAATATAACCATTATTTACAACAAACTTTTTCTCTTTATTCTGAAATCTTGATATACCACTAAAACCTTTCATATAACTATCATATACACTTTTAGCAAAGGCAGGTTCCATTCCATATTGTGAAACTAATGTTGTATCATTTCCACCATAAGCAAAACAAAACTCTGGATTTTTTGCTAATTGTCTAAGATGCTTATATTTAGCTTTTATATCCTTAATAGGAGTATCTCTAGGTATATCATTAGGAAATACCATATATGCAACTGTACTATGCATATCTTCTCCTTTTAGAAATACATCTAGCATAGCTTTATCTTGAGAGAAATCTGCCATAAGAACAGATTCTTGTCCCTTATAATCTCTAGAAATCCAAGTATTACCTTTTTCTGCACAGAAACAAGCTCTTGTTATCTCATCAGCAGGTAAATTTTGTAACTGTGGATAAGCACATTTTAATTTAGGGTCTTTAGGAGTTTTTAAAGGTAATCCTTTTAACTTAGCTAAAGAGGCATTCTGTTGCTGTGAACCACATGCAAGTCTACCTGTATCTGTTCCTAATGACCTAAATTGAGTATGTACTCTATTAGTTTTAGGATTAATAGCATTAAGATAATTCTGACCATAAGTAGTACATACTTTATGGGCTTCAGAATAGGCTAAATAAGTATTATAAAACTCTGGATTTACATCTTTTTGAGGTTTTAATACTGAGGCATCAATACTATCCTTTTCTTCTTTAGTTTTTTTATCAATGCCTTTGCAATTAAATCCTAAAGCAGTTAAAAAAGGAATAACTTGAGGAGTACTATTCCAGTTAATAGTACATTTAGGAGTAGTATCAAATCCTTCCCATAAATCTCCTTGTCTATTAATTTTAAAGAATCTTTTATCTCCAAATTTAACAACAAATTCATTAAGTTTAGCTAATGCAGTATTCATTTTTTCTTCATCTTTTTTCATTTTTTCTTTCCAAAGTGAAGAATTCATATGTACACCACACCATTCATAATATGCCTTTACAGGAACAAATTCACATTCTATTTTAGCAGCTTTCATTAAACCTCTTTGTTGTAGAATTTTTAATTGTTCTACCATAATTCTATATAAGGGTTTAACATCTCCTGCTCCATATAATACAGTCCTATCATCAATACCTCTCCATATAATTTCTCCTCTCACTGTTTTATCCATATCTTCTCCTAGATATCTATAGCACATTGCTTTTAAACTAGCACCACTATGATTAGCAATAAAATCTGCTACTGTAGGAGAAGTATTTTGAATATAAGCAGTTTTTTGCTTTGAATTTAAAGAGTCCCAATTAGGACATTCATCTATAACTTGACAATAAGAATCAATAATATCTTGAGATGCACCAATCATAAAATTAGGAAAACCTAAATATAGTAGTTGTTCTACTATCATAAGGTCATATACATTTCTTAATATAATATTTTCCTTAAAAGCAAATTTACAGTCAAATCCTAAATTAGTACCAATAATAAAAGCTTTCTCTAAAGTCTCTTTATAAGCAATAATGTTTATAGTAGATGTATCTACAACTATCTGAATAGTTTCTTCTATATTACCAAATTGCCACATTAAACTGGTATCTATATGTGCATCTAATCCTGTAGTCTCAGTATCAAATTGAATCATTTTCCAATCTTTCATTATTGTAAGAGATTCTTCTACTGAAATTATCTTATAGACATTACTTTCAAATAATTGCTGATTAGCTGTTATTAAATATATCATCTTTTAAACTCTAATTTATTAAAATCTAATATATATTTATATGTATTAAAGAAATTAGACCCTAATAAACCATGTACTGTTACACCTTTATTCTGCTTAAGCCAACTAAATGTATGTTTAATTGTACTACTACAAACAAATGTTTCTTCAAATTTCTTATTATTATAATAAAGACCTAAAACACCCATTTTATCTGTAGAACATTTACCATTAGCTCCCCATACTTCAAAGTTTTTTCCAATATAGGAAACATTTAATTTATATTTATCTATAATATCAGCATCAAGCATAGATTGTATACAGCCTGTATCTAATACAAAGTTTAATTTCCTATCTCCAATATAAAAGGTTACTATTGGCATATCACATAATTCCATTGATTGTTTAAAAGACATTACATCTTTACTTTTAGTATAGAGAGTGTATATATAATACACTCCCATAACTACTAAAAGAACAATAATCCCAATACCAATATAAATCATTTAATTAGTACTACCAATACCCCCTCTATTATCATTATTAAGATTATCTACCTTAATAAGCTCTACACCATTACTAAATAACCATTTAAGCTTAGTTAAAATACTTGCATTCATCTTAGGCATAATCCTAAATTGACAAATTCTAGTACCTTTTGGAATCTCTGTAGCTTTAAATGCTTTAGCAATATAGTTCCATTCATCTTCATTTCCCTTATAGGACTCATCAATAACTCCCTGAGAATTAGCAAGTTCAATATTCCACTTATTAGGTGTAGAACTTCTAGGAAGTACATAAGCTTCAAATCCTTTAGGAAGTTCCATGGCAATACCTAGAGGAAGATATTTAATCTTTCTAGATTGTACTTCTGGACCTGTAAATCTTACATTTTCTGCAAGCTTTAAATCAATCCAATCACCCTGTTCAATAATTTCTGGCATACAGCCTTCAGTAATTTCCTTAATTTTAATCTTTAATTTCATTCTTTTTTAATTTAAAATATTAAACTATTATACATAGCTCTTTCATATTGAGCTTTAAATCCTTCTTTTTGTTCAAGAGTTAAATTCCTAAACCATAAAGCCACATAATCTTTATACTTAGGATGATTATCCTTAATAAAAGACTGTATTAGCCAATCTTCAAAATCTATATCATAATAAATATTAGGACTCATTTCTGTAATTTATAAGTTATATCAGTAAAGACAGTTTCATAATCTGTAAACTTTCCTTCTGTTCTTACTTCTTTAAGACTATATAATCTTTGATTAGTAGTCTTTGAATCTAAACCTCCTAAATTAGATATGTAGGAACCTACTTTAAGATAATCTAAAAAATTTAAAAAATATCCATAATCTTTTATTATATTAATAATATCTGTACCTACATACATAGCTGTTTTAAGATTATTCTTAGACATCTTAATATAAGACCATAACATAGGTATATTTTCAGCATTACCCATAAAACATATACAAGTAATACCTTTATTACTATTAATAAGTCTATTTAATTCTTCTATATCTAATTCTTTACCTTCATCTTTCCAAAGATTTTTCTGATTACAATCTTTACAATGAACTTTACATCCAGATATAGCAATACATAAAGTGATTTCATCAGGAATTTCTTGAAATGTTACTTTTGCATATTGATACTTCATTATTCATACCATTTAGGATTTAATTGCTCAAATCCATATTTAACTAACTCTTTAAAATTATCCCAAGTATCTAATTGTAGAGGTCTGTCTCCTATAAATTCAAAATTGTAGCATTCTTCTTGATAATCATATCTAAAAGTAGCTAATACTATACATAATTCTTTACTTTTAAATAAATCCTTATGTATTCTACAACCAGTATTCTTAGGATAACAATAAAATTCATGATTTAGTTTTATGTATTCATTTTCCTTACCATAATAAAGATTAGAATACCATTTAACTATATCATAAGATACAAAAGGAGGCTTGTTACCTACATAACTAGCCTCCCTAAATTCTAATACACCTATTCTTTTAGATTGTATCATGATTAATTATTTTATTTATAGTAGCATAAGATTGATTTCCTACAAGCCTATTATATTCTTGGTCTTCACTTAAAAAGATTAAAGTAGGAATACTTCTTATGTTATATTTTCTTATTAAATCCTGATTATTGTCTTCCTCAATATCGATACTCTTCATATCTGTTTTATATTCTTTAGTAATTCTTTCTAAAGTAGCAGATAAAGCTTTACATTGAGGACAACTATCAGATTCAAATTTTAATATCTTAATCATTATTTACACATTAATATTTTTATTATATACTCTAGTTCCTGCTTCTATTTGTCTATCTATACTAAATAGTTTAATAGGTCTTAAATACCCAATTATCCTTGTATATTGAGATATATTTTTACTATGACATTTAGGACATTCTACTATAGGATGTTTAGTAATATAACCACAATCCTCACATTTACTATTAGGTATATTAAAAGTAAAGTATGAAGTACCTTCTTTAATAGCATAATCTATCAATTTTAGATATTGTTCTTTACTTAAATGCTCTTCTAAATTAATATGACAAGCAGAACCTCCATCAGTATATTGATAAGTAGAATTTCCATGTAAATACATCTTATCTAATACACTTATATTAGTATCATTCTGTAAGAAGAAATAAGAATTATATAGATTTCTATTAGAAGGAACAAAATATCCATCTTTTTTATCCCAATTATAATTTTTACTAGCAAGAGACTCTGCTGGAACTACTTCGCTATTAAATAAGAATGGTCTTTTCTTATCATTAATTGAATGTAAAGCATTTTGCTCCTTTATAGTAGAGAGAATAAGCTGAAGGAATTTAATATACTCTTCATTATTATTTACTTTAAGACCTAAGAACTCAGCAGCCTCATTAAGACCATTAATTCCTATAGTAGAATAAAGCTTCTTAATATGAATATAACCAGCATTACAACAAGTAAACATTCCTGCATCTTCCCAATCATATAATATTGTTTTATATGCAATATGATACTTATATACTCTTTCAAGAATCTTAATTAAATAGTCTATAAGAAAAGATGTATTTTCTTTCCATCCTCCATGTTGCTTTAATCCGTAAGCCCTATCACAATCTTGAACAATTCTATTAATATTAAGAGTAATTACATTGCAAGAACCTGTCATAATACCTGTTAATCCTGATGTAGGACTAAATGTATTTTTATCTACTTGATTTCTTAACCTACAGCAAGAAGCTAAACTATCAGCACTATCACTAATATATGTAAAGAAACTATGTCCTTCAGCATACATTTCTGCACATAAATCCTTATATTTTTTATAAATAATATCTTTTCCATTATGTACCATTGCAAATGTTTCCACAGGAAAAGCTACTATTGCTTTTGTTCTAAGTTTATTAAACCATTTCACAAACAATCTTTGCAAAGTATCTACTGCTTTCCATTCTGGTTTAGTACCATCAGGATAATAGAATTCTCCAAACATTGCTTCAAAATAAGTTTTATCAAAATATGAAATATTTGTAAATGGGCTTTGGTATGACCTATTACCAGCAGGTTGATTAATACCCCATACAAATTGACTAAAGGCTTTATAGATTCTATCTCTTACTGTTCTTTGAATTTTAATATAAGGACTAGTAGCACATAAATCTAGTTTATCATACCATTTATCTCCAAATTCCATAATAGTATAATAATTTAAAGCTATAAAATAAGAACCTACTGCTACTGCACCCTTACATTGAGAGGACAATGTAAATATAAGATTAGTTAATTGACCACTAAATGATTCTAAATCATTAGGAGGAGTAGGAGTTACTCCATCAATATTACCTACACCTTCTAACATTAAAGGATAAAGACTTACTGCCATACAATAGAACTTAGGTACAGGAGTACTTGCTTCATCATTAGTATAAATAATATGATTATTTAAATCTTTTTCATACTGCTTTGCTAATTCAGGAAACAACTCATTAAGTTTATCCTTCATTCTTTGTCTTTGAATAAGCCTATTTTCATCTTTATATACTTCTGCTTCAAGAGATGCTACATTTTTAATAGCAGTATTAGCATTAGGGTCTGTATTACTAGAAGTTGCTGCATTTTCTTGGTTATTCTTATATTCTTCCATATAATGTAACCTCTTAATTCTAGTTCTAGCTTCCTTATGTTTTTCTCTATAAAGAATATAAGATTTAGCAATATTAGGATAATTACCCATAAGATAATATTCTACTGCATCTTGAATACTTTCAGTGTTAATATTATCAGTGGTAAAGTTATTAGCAAATTCTTTAAATTCATTCTCATTAAATTTGTCTTCTTCCTTACAGGACTCAAAAGCCTTCCTAATAGCATTTACTATTTTATTTGAATTCCATTTAACTTTACTACCATCTCTTTTTATTACATATGTCATATATTATTTTAATTAAACATTATTCCATTTTATCTATCCAAGTTCTCAAATCATTTGAACTTTCAATATTTATTCCCATAGGAACTGTGGCTCCTGTAGAGAGATAATACCAAAGTTCTTTACCTACTTCCCAAGGTGCTTCAAGTTTAATTTGATTATTTTTACCAAGATATAATGTACCTTCTACAAAAGTAAAATCACAACCCCATACAAGTGGAATCATATTAGATTTAGAAATTACTATATCTTTATAAGGTAAAATTGTGAAGTCTTTAAAGTATTCATCCTTTTCAATATTAAGTTTAAGAATTCTTGCATATAATCTACATTGATATGCATAATTCCACTCTATAAAGGACTTATAGAAATTATATGTAGGTTTATATGAAGTCTTTACATCTACAGGTTGAATAGTTTTATTCTTATAATCTACTCTAAGAATATCAAACATGCATCTATAAGGAACACCATCTATTTCTGCTTTAAACTTTAATTGATAAAGATTTTCACAATCATCAAAAGGATTATTCTTCTTAAAATATAATGCAGTTTGAGGACTTTCAATAAGAGCATTAGCCATCTGATGTGCTATATCATTAAGCTCTGTATTTATTAAGATTTTATCTTTAGCTAAGTATAATAAATTATAGTAATCAGATGCCTTTTCCTTAATTACTTTTGCTCTAGTTTCTGGTTTCCAATTTAACTGAAATCCATTAATATTTGTAGAATCTATAATAAGAGTATCTGGTATCTTATATAAAGAATCATAAGTACTTGAATAATTATTAAATAAAGATTTTACAATAGTTTCTATTTTATCAGTAATAGGAGGAAATTCTGCTACTAAATATCTTCTTTCATATTCTTCAGGAGGGTCAGTAGTTAAACAATCCACTAAAGAACCTAACAATAAAGAAGGACTTTCAACCTTATCAAACAATGTATCTAAATGTTCAAATCCTTCTCTCTTAAATCTAGATATAGTAGAGTAACTAAGAGCTTTATCTGCCCTGTATATTTCTTCAGTTACTAACCAAGATATATCTTTAAGACTTTTCAGCATATTCTTTAAATTTTAAATAGTATTTTCCTTTAAATATATTACCACTTTTACATCTTCTATTTATAGTTCCAATAGAGGTTTTTAAATCTAAAGCAGCTTCATTTAATGTAGGATAATCTTTAATAAAATCTTTATTTATATTCATTAATGTAACAGCTTTACCCATAGCATTTTGAACTTGATATTTATGCTTTAAAGATTTATTATATTTAGTTAAAGATTCTTGTAACCTTTTTAATGTTTTAGGGTTGTTTTGGTTTTCTAAATGAGTTACCCATCTAAGGTTACTTAAAAGATTATTGCTAGGAATTGTATCTATATGGTCAACACTAGGCTTATTTTCAGGATTATCTAAAAATGCCTCTGCTACTAATCTATGTACAGGATAACTTTTAACATAGTTTTCTTTCCAAATTCTCATTTTAGCAAATAAATATCCATTGCTATTTGAGCTTAATTTTAAAACTTTACATCCCTCAGTATCATGAAATTGCATAGATATAACTCTTCCTAAATTAGATACTGCATATAAATTATGAAATCCTTTACAATATCTAAATTCTTCTCCAGGTAAAATATTAAATTTTCTAATTAATTTATTCCATGTATAACCATATGCATAATGTCTATATCCTTGTATACACATACTTATAGTACCAGTAGATTTATCTTTAAGATTTAATTCTTGCATAGCAACACTTAAAGAACTAAAATCATAACTATCAGAACCATTTATAGATTTTACCCTAATAAACCATTCAAATAATTTATTCTTTGGAACTAATTTTTCCATATTCTTTTACTATTTCAATCATCTGTAGTAATTGTTTCTTAGAATGAACTTCAAAATACATAGATTTCTGACCTGTAGTATTATATAAGTTATCTAAGTATTTTAAAAACATTTTTTTCTTTATATAAAATACATCATTCTCTATTGATTTTGCTTCAATCCAAATATCTAAATCCCCATATTTTATATAAAAATCACAAGTATATCTTATACCTATAATTTTACTATTTTTTTGTACTAATTTTCTAGGGGTTTTATCTCCTTGTTCTCTTCTTTTTAATAGATGATTTTTTGATTCTTCATCATAATAAGGAGTTATAGGAGTAAATCCATCCCAAAGAGTTATTTGTTTTGGTTCATACTGAGGACTAAATCCCTGCTCAAGAAGAGTGTTATAACACATCTTCTCAAGCATAGATTTAAAAGTAATCTTATTACTTTTTACTACAGTAGCATTTCTAATTTTTTTATTAACATTTACCATCTAATACATTAAATATACTGTTAATAAAAGAACTAAATTCTTCAGGACTATTGATATGAATAACCTTAACTCTAGGATTTTCATCCTTTGGTGTTACAACCTTCTTATGTACCTTATGCTTCTTGATAATCTTCTTCTGTACAGGAGTTACTATTTTAACTTCAATAGAATCTCTTTTAAGTAAATCATCAATAGTAGCTTCATCTACAGAACTATTACATTCAAATTGTGTACCATTACCACAAGTAATAATCTGAGTAATCTTATCTCCTAACTTAATCTCTTGATTAGTACCTTTAAAATAATACTTTTTCATCTTTTAAATTTTATTTTATTGTTTAAATGATTATTTATTTCATCCCATAAATTATATCTAAGTTTCTTATGATTCCTAGCATAATATGAAGGATGTTTTTCTTTAATTACATAATTATATTGAGAGATATATGGTTCAAAAGTTTTAGCTTCTTCACCAAACAATACATATACACATGCAGTCATATATCTAGACATATTATATATTAATCTAGATACAAAAGGTCTCCATAGTCCTAAATGAGAACTAGGGAGACCTGCCTTACATGTTAATGCACAATTCAGCATTAATACTCCTTGCTTCTCCCAATCTTCAAAACTGGGGTCAAAGATAATACTATTTTGTGGAATTTCATAATTGATAACTGATTCTTTTATAACTTGTAAGGATGGTGATAGGTCTTTATCAAGTGTTTCTATATTATTACCAAAAGCAATTCCAGTAGCTTTACCTAATTGTGGATAAGGACTTAAACCTAATATAACTACCTTTAATTCAGATAGTTTACAAGCTTTAAAACAATTAAAGATGTCATTATAATTAGGACATAGACTAGCAGTATTGATAGTATTAATTTTATTAATTGTTTCATATAGTAATTTCTTATCTATTACTTTTAACCAATCTCCAAAATATTCTTCTAAAGACATAATTTATCTATATTATCTACAAGAAGCTGTTGTATTTCCTCATTAACATTAATATTGGTAGGAGCCTTAACATGCCTTATAAACTTATCAATATCATTATTAATGATAACTGTCATAGTAGTATAATTACTTACTATAGAAGAATATCTAGAGACAGCACTACAATATTCAATAAGATACTTTTGAATACCTTTACATACAATATTATCACTATTAAAAACCCTAGGACTTACTCTAAGTATAAGCTCTGTGGTAGCTGATGATGTTCTGGGAGGTCTAATAGTACATAATACTAAGGGTTCTAAATTACTATTAAGTATTAAACCTTTCCTTCCATAATAAAGGTTACCATCTTTATCTCTGACTCTATTTAATTCTCCTGCTTTTCTAGTTAAATTTAATTCTTTTAAAAGAGGACCAAAAGTTTTTCTTTCATTTATACTAGTGGAAGAAGAAGTAAACAGTGGAATTACTCCTCTTAAAGATAAAGAATTATAAACAGGTGTTTCTGTAATCTCTCCATTAAATATATAATTTGTCATATACATAGAGAATTGATTATTCTCTGTTCCTAATAAAGGTATATTTGTTGAACGGAGAGAAGTTGACGTAGCACTAAGAAAACTATTTATATAGTTTTTAACATTTTCACTTATCATTAATTTTCTTCTTTTAAGTACATCATATTACAATCATATTCTATAAAGAAAGGTAATTGCTTTATCATAGGAACAATCTCATTAGCACAGAAATTAACTACATTATTTACAATAAAAGAAGCTATCATACATGCCATAAAAGTAGTTTGTTTTAAACTACATACAGTTTCATCTGCCTCTTCATCAGAAAATAAGAATTCTTTTTCATATCTATTCTGATTATATGTATCTGTACCTACAATAGTGAGTATTTGTAAAGTGTCAAATGATAATCTGGCATCAATATATAGACATTTAGATTTATCTTTCTGTAATTCTACATGTTTTTTCCAGTTATTAAAGAATACCTTTCTAGCTTCCATATTATCAAAGCCACAAATCATAATATCAGAAGTAAAACTACTACTAGTATATAATTCTCGCATAGCAAATACATCAGTATATTTACTATAATAGCTAACAGTTTCTGCTATGGCATCAACTTTATATTTATCTATATCTTTAATACCAAACATTTGTCCAGCAAGATTGACTTCTTCAACTTTATCATTATCAAAGATATAAATACTCTTAGGGTGTATTCTAGCTAATTGAAATATAGCATTTGAAGAAATACCTCCTGCACCTCCTACAATAATAACCTTCTCTTTAATTTTATTGAACCATTCTGCTCCAGAAAATCTAGCAGTTTCATCATGATAATCTTCACTTATAGGAGGAATTTCCTGATGTTGATTTTCAATAACTTCATTCAAAAAAGCTTCATCTTCTTCTGATAATATAGATTCTGACTCTCTTTCTACTACTTCTTCAGGTTCTATTGATGTTGTTTCTCTTCCTGTTGTCTCTAAAGGAGCAATAACAACTTCTGGAACATTAGCTGTAGTATTTAATATTTGTTCCATATTAACCTCCAAAGGTGGAGTTATAGTTGATTCTTCATTCATAATTTTAAATAATAAAACGTTCTACTTCATCCTCTATAACTTCAATAAAGGAATTAGTTTTAAATGTATGTAATTTCTGTAATACACCATAAGCACATATAGCCATTTGTGAATCTTCAAGATAACCTTCTTCTGCTAAATTATCATCAAAAGCTTCTGTTACAAGAAATTCTACAAAATAACCAATAAAAGCTCTATAATTCGCTAAACCTTTTTGTCCTTCTCCAAATCTCTTAGAAAATACTGTAGGCATTTTTTGAACCCATTCATTGAGGTCTTTTGGAGTAAATATAGGACTACCTATAAGTAATTGTTTAACAATATTATTTAAGTCTGTTTCATTAAATTTATACTTATTGTAATCAATAGATTCATCTGTATCTACTCCTGCTTGAACAGCAGTATTAGTCTTAGAGAAAGGTATGTTTGTTTCCTTATATAAAGGTGTTGCCTTTAAAGTAGGTTCAACAATAAGATTAGCACGAGGCTCTCTACTAATATTTGCAATTTTAGTCTTATCCTTACTAATTTCTTCAATTCTATTAAATAGGTCTGTATAACCAATATTTACAGTAGGCTTTTCAATATTCAAGAAGAAATATTCTATTTCATAAGATTCTATAGCATCATATTCATCATTACCTATATTAATAGTTTCTTCACCAAAGAACTCATATTCAAGTACTTCTGTTACATGAGGAATATGTTTAACTTTTCTTGTAATTGCCGCAGTATATTGACCAGCATTATTTACAATTAAAGATAAGAAATTATTCATATCAGAACCTTCTTCTTGAAGAGTTCCAAGGTCAGTTCCACTGAAAAACGTTGACATCTGGTCATGTGAATGCATTAAACCTTGCTGACATTCTAATAAGTCATGTTCTATCATATAATTACAGATTTCTGCACTCTTATCAAACTCAGTATAAGTAGCAGAACCATAATCCATAAGACAGAAATCTTTAGCAGTTAATACTAAAGAATTATCTTCAAATCTACCAGTATAATCATAGAATAATACTCCACTATATTCATTATTAGGAAATCTAGCACACAAAAATCTAATCTTTTCTTCTAGTTCTGGAGTAATAATTAACTTATATGTATTATCTTGTTTCTTTAATATATTTTTGTCCATAATTATAATTTATAAATTCTAATATATTCCGTATTGCCACATTAATATATTTTACATTAAGAATATATACAGGTTCAATAGTAGTATCAGTATCTATAATCCTCATTTTAACAGGTATATTCTTAAATGTAAATAAGACATCAGTACTAGGACTACAAGAACTGTGTCTATTACTATCTTCTTCAGTAAAACATCCTTTATAAAAGACTGCTTTTATAAGAATTTTAGCTCTTACTAATTCATTTAAATTTGTAGAAAGTTCTTTATTATTAAATCTTTTATTATAAATTGCTATAAACTCATTGCTTATTAATCTAATTAAAGAAGCATCATTGTCAGCAAAACTATAAGTATTATTTACATATTTAAAAGTAAATACTTTTCTATTTATAAGATTACGTATGGCTTCTTTTATAATAAATGAAATTTCTGAAGAGATTCTACAACTAGTATCTGAAAAAATTATTTCTTTATTACTATTATTTCTACCAATATATTCCATTCTGTAATAAGGAACTCCTGCTATAGATTCTACTGTAACATATTTAGCTAATTCCACACAGAATAATTTCCATATATTTTCATTATTTTCATCTCTAAGAATAGTACAAGTGGTTCCAATAGGACCTTCTCCTAAACAAGGTCTCTGAAAATAAGCTTTACCATGACTTAAAGAACCTGAAGGTAAATGGGAATGTGTATAATGACTTTCATATAAAACTTTAGTGAAAGTAGTAACAATCATTTCAAATCTTTTAGCTTGTTTTCCTGCATAATCAAGTGGTACTTTAACATATAAGTCATGAATATCTACACTATTATCTTTTTCATTAGTAATAGTTACATTGGGAAAATGAACTAATATAATATATGAAAATTCACATAATGGAAGTAAAGGAGAGTTTAAAGTATCTTCCAAGTTTTCATCTTCTGCTATTAAAGTTTCTACAGCGTCTTTAAAACCTTTATCTACTTGAAAGTCTACTTTAGTTTCACCAAAGAAACTTTTAAATATTTCATATACTTTAAGAGCTTCTTCTGTAGGAGTATAATATTTATTTCTTATCTGTTCTTTTATATCCATAAGTAATAAAAAAGAAGGGAGTAAATATATTACTATACTTACTCCCTATTAGATTTTTTATAAATTACATGTCTTTAAACATACCATCAAGTTCACTTGCTGAATATGGAGAATCTGATTTCTCTTCCTTTGGAGTATTTGAAGTTATATTACCAATAATAGCAATATTATCAATATCTACATCTTCAACATAATCTACATCTGCATCCTCCATTTCTTTCAAAAGACTTTCAATAACTTTCTTAAGTTCTGCTTTAGTAACATAGTTACTAAGGTCAGTAGCCTTCATAGCAGGCTTGCTAGGAGCTTCCTTCTTTGCAGGAGCTGCTTTAGCTGTAGGAGCTGAAACATCTGCTGTTGTAGAAGCTGCTTCTTTGTTAAGAATCTTCTGCAAATCTTCTGTCTTACAGTTAGTATAATTCTTACCATAAGTCTTCTTAACTACTTCTGTAAGATTCTTAATCTTAATCTCCTCAATGATAGCCTTTCTATCAAGCTTTGCTCCACTTCTAATCTTCTTTGAAGCATTAGTAATCATAAATACCAAGTTATTAGTAGTAGTTCCCTTATAAGGAACATCATGTGGAAGAATAGCAGCATCATTCTTCAATTCAATCTTAGTAAGACCCTCAAAGAATGTACAATCAGTATAATCAATACCTGCCTTAGTAAGGTCTGCTTTGAGTTCTGCCAATGTTGTTGCTGCACTTTCAATAACTTGTGTCTTGTGAGTCTTTGTAGGAATCACGGTAATCTTTCTTTTTTCCATTTTTTCTTTAAATTTTAATATATTAAACTTTAATTATTTGTGTTATTTCAAAAAGGTAAATCATCATCCATATTTGGTGCTTTAGTCTTATTAAAAGCATTATTAAATTCTTCAATAAGTCTTTTTTTACCAAAATAATGATATATATCTGAATAATCTTTTGCCTTATCAATTAAAGGACAATGAATTATCTCAAAACCTGTTTTTAATCTAAGATTATAGGCATCTATTTCACCTGCTGAGTCTCCATCAAATGCTATATAAATATGGTTATATCTTTTTTGTAAACAATTAATTGCAGAATCACTTAACTCTGTATTTTCTGATTGAACATATATACAGGGTATATTAACATTAGACCATAGACAGATACTGTCTTTCAATGATGAACATATGAGCAATGTATCTCCTGTCTCTGGAATTTTAGACCACAAACCAATAACACTCTTGTCATTGGAAGATGTCCATTTGTAACCATTTTTATTATAAGGTTGATAGATTTTCTTGGTGATATTCCCTTCTTTTCTTTCAATATAACAATATGCTAATTTATCACAAGCAAATGTATATCTTTTGTTATCTTTATATATAATTTTATGACTAATAGGATATACTTCAACATACTTTAACAGATTTATATTACATCCATAAGATTCCCAATACTTAACATCATAATTTCTCCATTCTCTAATTTTAACCTCTAGTCTAATTTGACTACTACTTATTGTAGCTGAGTTATGTTTAATTTGAGATTTAGAGATATTAATCTGTTTAGTATTAATATTCATATCTTTACTTATCTTATCTACTAGTTCTATAAAACTAATATTGTAGATTTGCATAAGTAAATCAAATAAAGACCCTTGTTCTCCTGTTGCAAAGTCTTTATAATGTATATGTATACCATCACTTGAATATAATCCAAATGATGGTTTGGAATCATTCCTTAAAGGACTATTCATTCTAAAAGGAACTTGTGTAATACCAAAGTAGAAATTAAGTATTTGACCCTCATCTACTTTGTTTAATATATCTTTTAAAGTTATTGAAGTATATCCATTGCTAATCATATTATTAGTATATTAAGCGTTTGCCCAAGGGTTAGTTGTTGGTGCTGCAAAAGGGAGGTCCTTATTTTCAGCACTAAAGTTAGTCTCTGTTACAGAATATTCATGAAGTGGTTTATAGCTAAATTCAGTAGTAGCCAAACCACCATTATTTTTGCTATTCTGAATATCTGCCTCAAGCTTAGATGTAGAACTACTACTATTCTTCATAGTAAAGTGAGTATAAACACTAGAATATTGTTTACCATCATCAGTAGTTCTTACACCAATAGCAACCTTAACTTTATTATTAGGTTGCAAAGTAATACAATCTTTAAGTTCAGACATATTACCCTTGAAGTACTCTGCAATGTGGTCAAGTCTACACTCTGCATCCTGTGGATTATCAATCATAACCCAAGAACCATTAACATACTTCTGACAAGAAGGAATATTCAAATAGTTCTGCAAGAACATAGTAAGAGCTTCTTCTCCTCTAAAAGCTGGTCTATAATTATTACTAATACTGAAAGGTTTAGCTTCACCTGTCTCCTTATCATTATATGTAGGAATAGCTTTATTCTTAACATCATCCTGTGTAGCCCAAGCAGTTCTACCATAAGAATCAATTACTTGACACTTAGTATTTTCTCTATTAGTAAAGATATTATTCTGAATAGAGAATCTAGCCTGGAAGAACTCTTCAATACCATTATTAGTTTCTGGGTCAGACTTCAAGATAAATGTAGGATAAGCCATCTGAATCTCTTTACCCTCATTATCCTTTACAACACCATAATACTCAGGGTCTTTAGTAATCTCTCTACCATAGAGATTACTAAGTTCTTCTTTAGAAGGATTAAAGGCTACTACTTTACAGCCTGCAATACCAATATACTTCTTAAATTCAGTAGCTTCTGTAGACTCTTGAATTTTACCAAATGCCATCAAACTAATTGTTGTATTCATTTCTTTATTTTATTTAATTGTTAATACTTAATCATTATCTTCCATACCAAGATTATCTGGAAGAACACTAGGTGAATCACCAGCATCAGGGATTTCTTCTGTTGACTCCTGTACAGGAAGAACAAAAGTAAGAACTCTCTTCTTCTGCTGATACTTACCTTCTTTATCCATCTTAGGTGTACCATCCTCATTAAACTGAGGAATCTGCTCATCCTTAATAAGCTGCTTTGAAACAAAACCACCAGTAAGCATCTTAACACCTGCCTCATTAGCTTCAATAATAGCTAACTGCTCATCAAGCTCTGCCTGAAGCTTATCAAGGTGTTTTTCCAAGGTTTCAATTCTACTATAAATACTAGAATTTGCCTTATAAATGTTCTTAATCTGGGAAATCTGACGTGATGTCAACTTTGTTAAATCTTTCATTTTTACTTTTATTTTTAATATATTAATAATATGTTTTCTTTTGTGTTTCTATTAAATATAGAATTAGGGTTTTCTTGTTTAGTTAATGTATGTATTGCATACTTACACATATAATATTCAAGAGCTATCTTTACATACTTACTATACATTTCATAAGGTAATAAAGTTATAGTTTTAACAAATATATCTACATATTTTCTTTCTTTACCTTTTTCAATACAATAACTATCTAATAATAAAATAATATCTTGTAAAGGAATATATTCAGATATTAATATAGAAGTAGCAATACTAACTATTTTACTTCTATCCATATACCTCTTTAATTTTATCCATTACAATAGATAAATCATTAGGAATTTCATCAGGTAAATCATCAAGTACTCCTAAACTATCCTTAGCAGGATATTCTCCATCAAACTCTTTAATAAAATGTTTAATAGGTTTTTTATTTTCTGCATCATAACCTACTTTACCAAAGAGAATAATATCAAACTTTCCTTCTGGTGTGATGTAATCGTCCCATTTTATGAAACATAACTTATGTAGGTAATCATTCTACTATGTTTCCTTAATATTTCTATTAAGATTTGACTATATCTTCAATAGATTTTCTCTTAGTCCACCAAAGTTTAATAGATTCACTTCTTTTTCTTTTACTTTCTTCACTTTGTTTTATTCCTTTATGTGCTTCTGATAACTTTATTTTTGTTTCTATAGAAGCTTTTCTTCCTTTATTAGCTAAACCTATTTTACTTTTATGTTCTTCACTAAGAGGTATACCTTTAAGTCTTTTACTCATAGCTTCCTTAAATTCTACAGAGTGTTTAGTACCAAGTTTTGCTTGTCTAATCTTCTCTATAGTTTTAGAATCATGAATAAAACCAATGCACCCATCTCCTCCAGCAGTAAGATTTATTAAATTAGGAAATTTAGAAATCCAATATTGTTCTCTTTCTTGCCAATTATCACTTTGACAAGTTTCTAAGAGTTCTATTATAGGTCTTTTACCTTCTTTTAGAATATTAAGAATCCAATTACTTAAATGCTTATTATGCTTGTTACCTTTAGCATTTGCAATATGATTTCCTAATCTTCTACTTAATTTTCTTACTGTTTTACCAACATATCTTATTTCTAAGGTATCTGGATGCTTTAATACATAAATGTATACTTCTCTATTGTCTACCATTTCCAAATATAATTGATTACGTTATAAATGTACTCCCCCACAACAGGGGATAGTCGATGAACCTTGAACTCATAAAGTCCCTTGGCTGCTGATTGCCCATTTCTCCATCACTAAGAATACAACTAATTTTCAAACATTCAAGCTTATTGTCACCAATTACTTTGTAGTTTAGTTGTCTTTAGGGTGTTCCAGCAATTAGATAGATAATGGCAGACTATGCTACCATCTTACCAGTAGTTTTAAACTTATAGGAAATGGAGTCTCCATTTTTATCTTTATACTCTTCATAATGAGCACAACAGATAATATTTTTATTCTCAGGACATCCTTTAAATGAATCAAAGATAAGACCCATTCCATAACCTATTTGTTTTGGTGTATCCCATCCTCCTTTCATTGCATTTGCCATATAAAAATCTTGTGCAAGATAATTAAAATCATCAATTACAATATTCTTATAAGGACAATTAGGATTCTTAAAAGCATCAATAACTTCTGCTACTTTCTTAAATCTTTCAAGTCCATTAAGACTATCAATCTGCATTCTATTTCCTTTAACCATATCCATCACATTAGTAGATGGACATAACTTAAATTCTGGATTAGGAACAGCTCTACCAATACATTGTATTACAAAAGTTTCTTTAGGATTTAAACCTTTAATACCTAACTTTTTTCTACCACAATAACTAGTAGTTTTTCCGAATCCAGATTTTGCTAAAACCAAAATCTTTGCCATTTTAACTTCTACTTTTTATAAATGAATTGCAAAAGTAATATATTTATTTTACTCTAGCAAATCTTTAACTCTTTTTATTATACCACAAACAAACATACTTATAGTAGTATTAACTGTTTGTTTATTTCTTATCTTATCTAAATACTTATATACCTTTTCTAATTCTACTTTATTATTAGGTAATGGTAATTCATCAAAAGCACATACTGCACCATCAAAGAATAAAGGAGCAATACCTCCCATTTCACCATCTCGATTTATACATACTTCAAGAAATCTAATATTATCTTTAAATTTCTTTATATTATAATCTAAATAATTATCTAAACTAAATCTAAATGGAGAAAATAATCCTAATAGTACATTACACAAATTGTTATCTTAACAGCTCTTTATCTGTTAATTCTATAGTTTCATTTTATTATATCTATAGTTCAGACTATCTCTTCTATAACCACTAAATATTGGTATATATAGGTTATAGTTCCGCACTCTTGGTGATTCATCTTCTTCAACACCACTTGGTAAGAAGGTATTCACTAGTCGTTGTTCCTTCATAATATTTCTACTATGCTTGGATAAGGGTTATCTGTTTCCAGACTTTCCCAGATTCACGGAATTAAGAGACTGTAATTTATATTTCATACATTCACAGAAATAAGGAGAAATAAGTTGTGTAAATAAATTCTTACTATTCATTTTAATATATAAAATATTACCTTTATGAATAGAAGTATCAATTCCAAATTTCTTTAAAAGAAATTCTTTAAATTGAGATAGTTGTTCATATGTAAAACAATTTGTTGATATAGAATAACTATTATTTATTTTAAACCCATCATCCATATACATAAAAGCCAATGATACTTCAGTAAAATTATCAAATAAGTCAAATGGTATAATTTTCTTATTATTTACATAAAAAGAAGCATACCAATTCTTTAACTTAGAATTAGCTGGAACATACATTGTATAATCTTCATAAAATATTCCATTTCTTTTATCTGGAATATTTCTTTTATGATATTTACAAGTTGCACCTAAATTTTCAAATATTTTAGTCTTATACTCACAATATTCTTTTTGTTTAATACTATGAGAGCATGATATTGCAGGATTTTTACTTCCTTTTCCCATTTTAAAAGAAGAATCTCCTAATAAAGTTCCTAATAAAACTTGTTTTTGAAAATCTGATAATTCAATAGCTTTATTTTCAGAAAGACTTTCTCTAACATAATGATTCCTTATCCTATAAGAGTATATGCCCTCTGGAGATACCCCTAAAATTTTAGCTATTTTATAATCACTTAATCCTTTATTGAAAAGTTCTTCAAACTTATCTTTATTTATCTTTGATATTTTACTATAAGTAAATTTACTTTTGAGATTTAATTTCTTTCTCCAATAATATATTGCATTACTTGAAACTTTTAATATTCTTGCAATTTCACTATCCATTTTACCTTCTTCATATAAAGAAAGTAATTGAATTTTCATATTCTCTGTAATTTTTTCAATAGTTTTACCCATATTTATTTATATTAAAATTATAGGGCAAAGGTACTATATTTTTAAGAACTATGCAATACTAAAAGTCATTCTGTTATTTGTATTAAATATATTGTTTATCTCTTGATATATACTTACTATCACCTAAGCCCTGAGCACTAGGTCTTAATCTATTTAATTTAAAAGCATCATTACCTTCAGATTCAAAGGCTTGTTGCTGAATTACTACAGGAGAAAACTTATATCTGTTTCTTAAATACTTAGCTAAATATTCTGATAATTTATCCATAGATTGTTTAAGAGTCATACCCCTTTCAGTATCTATAAGATTCATAGTATCAATAACAATCAACCTATATTCATTAGGGTCATCCTGTTCATAATGGTCAAATACTTCTGTTTCTTTTATTTGACCCCATTCATCTTTATATTTACCCTTTTTAGTATATTCAGTTCCATGTTGTCTAGCATAACTTTTACAATAATTAAGAATACCAGTAGGATTAGGCTTTTCTTCAGGAAATATAACATGTTCTTCAAAATACTTAATAATATCTTGAACTTCATCTGATTGTAATAAATCTAATACTTCCTGTGAAATAGCAGTAGTAGTACTTCTTAAATCTCTAGGAGATACTCTTATTGTATGATTACTATACTCGTATAGGAGCCAACATTCAAACCTTTGAAGAATTCTTTCAGGTGTTTCCTCTAAAGGAAAATATAAGACCTTAAGATTTGCTCCAACTTCTTTATGGTAATAACAATAAAGTAAAGGTTTATAGATAAAAGTATATGAAGTAAATTGAGATTTCCCTCCTTTGGTAAAGGATGATATACAATAATATGTACTTTGTTCTATACCAATGAAGTCATCTTTAAATCTAGTAAAAGAAGAAGGAATACAATTAATTTTACCTTCAAGTATTCTGTTTCTTCTTTTAACTAGATTATCATATACTCTCTCTCTTAAACTCATTAGAATGTCTTAATATACTCCTTCTGATGGTCAATATAATTGTTCATCTTCTCAATAGTAGCATTAAGCTTATCATCAAGAGCCATATTCCACTTGAGGAACTTCTTCAACTCTGCCTTAAATCTAGAGAAAGCTTCCTTTTCAGCTTTAGCCCTAGCAAGCTTCTTACCAGTTTCCACATCAAAGGTATCACCCTTTTCTGTATTAAGCTTAGATACACCTACTGTTGTAAATCTAAGCTTAAACTTAGGTACAACAAACTTCTCAATAGCAGTTACTGTCTGCTTTACTTCATTTACCTTAAACTCAAGAGCTACATGCTGTAGCTTAAATGTTTCAATGTTGTTATTCATTTTACTTTATATTTAATTAATTAAACAATAATTTATTTCTTAATATTAATAGGAGTATCTTCTTTAAAATACTCATATGTTGTAAATTCTTCTTTCATTTTAATTCTGATGTCCAATCATTATTAATACTATCTTCCTGCCCTTCATTTTCTATATAATCAGAAAGAAGTGAAGATACCACTTGTTCTCCATCTTTTACCTCAGATTTCCAAATGAAATACTTTAATAATTTAAGATAAGTATAATTACCATTCATAGAATTAATGTACTTCTGAGTAGCAGTTATTACCTGTTCATCTGTATAATCTGGGTATCTTAGGAAGAAACTCTGTAACTTCTTTCTAATATCTTCTATATTACCTTTATAATAATAACTAGTTCCTGGCATTTTGCCTTTAGGATACATATCTCTTAGTTTTATTGCTAAATTTTGACATCTAAGATTAACAATATTAATTGTTTTCTTAGTATCTTTACTACTATCTAGTAATACAGAATTGCAGAGGTTAATACCTTTATTAATAACACTATATTTCTTATTTAATTCAAAAAGAGAACAATTACATTTAGTAATTAATCCTTTCTCAATTAAATCTTCATACAGTTTATCATTTTGGCATTGTAAAGCAAGTAATATAAATACTTGTTGAGCAGTAAGATTATATTTCTCACATACTGTATCATCTATAACAAATTTCATAGCTTAATATCTTTAATATCAGTAACTTCTTTTATCATAGAACTATTATAATCCTTGAGCATTTTATCTTTTAATTCTTCATCTCTAGTATCTTTAAAATAAGGTATGATAACTATTGGTTGAGGATGTCTTAGTAACCTCTTTACCACTACAATTTTCATTGCTACTATTAGTATTTGTGGTCTGGACTATATCTTGATTTATATATTTATTTGTAACGCCTTTAATAATCCATTTAATGGTATTTATAGATTTTAAATTAAATTTAATTGCCATTAATTTACAAAAATTTTCTTTGTTTCCATAAATAGATTTATCAACTTTAGTCCATTCATCTTTTATATAAGCTACTTGTTCTAAAGTTAATTTTCTAAGATGACAATTAATACTCATTTTTGCTCTACTTTTTAAATCATGTTCCATTGCATGTTTTTGATTATATGAATTATCACACCATTCTAAATTAGAAACACAATTATTATTTTTATTACCATCAATATGATTTATTTGTGGTAAGTTATTTGGATTAGGTATAAAAGCTAAAGCAACTAACCTATGAACAGCAAATAGTTTTTGTTTATTATTTATTTGTATGTTCACTCTCCAATAATGTTTTGAATTGTTATTACTTAATTTACATAAATGACCTTTTCTTAAACTATAGCCATTATTTACTTTACACCAAATTTTATGGTCTATTGTTTTAACTCTACCATAATTACTTACCATATATACAGGATTAACTGTACAAGGTTTCCAAATTTCATTTATAAACTGTTCCATTTCAATATATTTAAATTTATAGCACAAAGATATAAAAAATTCCTAACAATCTCTTACTTTTTGTCATTAAATAAACTTAAATATATTTACTCCCCTTCTGAGGGATAGTCTCTACACCTTCAATGTAATGTACAACTATTACAAAGCTTGGCTCGGTATTAGCAGCTATCTATATTATATAGACCTTAGCCTTTCTTAGAAAGTGAATTCGTGATTTAAAATCCTTATTTAACTTTTACCGAATTAGAAACATATTGGCAAATTACTTACCAAATTTCTGTTGTGAGAGAATTTCTGAAGCATTTAAATTACAGAATAATCCTATTCTACAATTAGTTAGATTCATACCTTCTGAAAGCATATTGACACTAGATATATGATTAATCTTACCATTATTGAAATCATCAAGATTCTGTAAAGAGTTCTTATTCTTACTATTAATAGGAGCATAGTCCTTAAACTTTAAAGACTGCTCAATATTATTACAGAATAAGAGTACTCTTTGGTCCTGCAAGAGAGATATAATATTCTGGCATATATCTACTTTCTGTTCTGAAAGCCATTTTAATCTTTCTGAGGCTGCTCTAAGCCATTTATTCTTAAAGACAATAGTTTGACTAAACATATATTTTCTTTTATACCAGTCTATTTTATCACTTAATTCATTATAGTACTGCTTTTGAGTACATTTAATAATTATCTTTCTTGTATTAAATCTTTTAATGAAATTCCATCTTTCATTATAATTACAGGTAACAGGATTACTGCATCTAGGATTCTTTATTACTTCTTCTACATTTTTAATATTATCTAAATATAAAGGGATAGTATAAATTATAGGTGTAGGTAATACTTCATCTTTAATACCATCAGCAATATTACCTTTAACTATATTATAAGTGCCTAAAGATTTCATATAATCCATAATATCACGAGGAATTGTAGCACTTAAAAATAGTAATTTAACATTAGGATTAATCTTAAAAATATCATCAAGGATTTCTCTTTTAAGTTCACTTAAATGATGAGCCTCATCAAATACTATACAATTACTGTATTTATTAATCTTATGAATACTATTATAACAAAGAATTTCTATTTTATCAGTATTACATCCCCATTTCTTTATTTCATCTTTCCAATTATTTATCAATGGTTGCCTAGGAACAATAATACTAATTGTAGTCTCTTCTTCATTCTGTTTGAAATTAAAATCTGCTATCTTATTAATACAATCTATAGCAATCTTTGATTTACCATATCCAGTACCAAGATATAAGATAGTAGATTTTACTAATAATACTTTACTTAAAGCATTATCAGCAGCTTCTTCTCTAGTCATTATATGGATTTATTTCTTTATAAAACATAATTTTATCTGATACTACTTGTGTATCACTAATAATTACAGTACTACCTTTAGGAATAATGAATTTAGCTACTTTATACATTGGAGACCAAAGTATATTTTCCTTAAGGTCTTTTAAAGTACGGAAACTATGAAAACCATTAGTGACTACAATATCTATGTATTCATCCTCTTTTCTAAAATCAATCTTTAAAGGACTAGTAGCAACTTTTTTCTTCTTATATTCATAAGAATTAAAAGGTGCAAGATAAGTATTCTTAAATAATCCAGTATGTTTAGTTACTATTTTAAACACTACTACATCTTCTTCAAGAATTTCTGTTATTTCTTCATATTCACCTTCCAAATAATCATCTAGAGGTATTCTTTTAACAAAACACATTATAATATTTTTACTTTAACATTATTAATACTAATTCTTTTTGAATCCTTGGGATGTATAAGTATATCTATTCTATGTTTATGTCTTTTATTCATAACATCTTTAACTAAATACACTCCATAACCTTCAATATATACTTTCTTAGGTTTATTCTTAGGGAATAAATAAAGTAAGTCTCTAGAGATTGCACACCACTTAATCTTATTATTCTTTAAATGATGTAGATTTATCTTACTACCATCAGCAGTAATCAATGGTTGATTATTACATTGACTTTTAACTGGCTGATAACAAGTCAACTTTACATGAGTTACAGTTTGTGCACAACATATAATAGTAGTAAAACATAACATTGCTACTATGATAAGTGTATATAATGCAAAACTACAACTAATTCTTATATTCTTCATAATTAATTCTTTTATAATGTAAGTAATCTTTTATAAGTTCTTACATGATTTCCATTATTATCTCTACCATTATACCACATAATAAATACATAATTTCCATTAGATAATATAATATCTACTTTAGGACTATATTTATTATATAAGAATAATAAAAGAATAATAATACCTACTATTATTATAATTTTTATCATACTTTTAGTTATTAAAAAGTGATAGTAGTGTGTTTCACAACAGACTACTATCTAAAGTCAAAAACTTTATAAACAAACCGTCTATTTCACATATTTAATCATTAAAAACTTCATAATCCATAATTCTTCCCAAGCAATCATGAGCTATTCTATTAAGATGAGATTCAAATCTCTTCTTTTTAGACATAGATAGCCATTCTACTCTTTTACTCCATTCAGGACACTCTTTAGAAGTCATATCCCCATATGCTTCATTAGAAATATTTAGTACTCTTACTCTTACAGGAGTACGAGTTACTTTAAAATTAATATTAAAATTACCTTTAACAGAGAAATTTACTGATTCTTCAAATCCTCCTTCAATAATCTTTACACTAGCTTTAATTTCCATAGTTTTATTATTTATTTTTATTAATATAATCTATTACCATATCTACTGCAACTGTTAATAATTGTAATAGTTTTTCATTACTCTTAACTGATATAAATAAATCAGTAATCTGATTAATTTTAGCAATCTCTTTAGGATTATCTAAGTCATTAATTTCTACTAATTTTTTAGTGACATTATTACTATGCTTCATAATGTCATGTAATTTCTTATTCTTCATAAAATTTTAAATATTAAAGTTAACAGTTTTACTATTGAAAACTGTTATGTAAAAGTCACTTTTCTTTAATAACAAGAAATAGTAAAAACTCACCAGCTTTTTCTTTAAAATCTTAGTTTCAAAATCACATAAGTACGTTTATAGTCATTACTTTTTGCATTTGTGGACTATAGAAAATACTATTATTACTCTATTTTTATTGATTAGCGAGTATTCCAAAATAGTAGACCAAAAATTTTACTCGAATTTCTTTATTTGTTATGTTATAATTATTAGTATTTTCTATTTCATTTTAAATATTTCATTTAATACATATATTATCATACATATATAAATAAAACAAAATATACTAGCTATTATTGCCATATAGTTTAGGGTAAATTAATAATTATTAATATAATTATAAAAATACATAAAAGAGCTATAATATATTCCATATACTCTAATTTAAATAAGTTAATATCTTACACCAAAAGGTTTACCATCCATAAAGGTAAAACTTCTGAATACTTTTTCATAAGTCCAATTTACTTCTTGGTTACCTATTTGTACTCTATCTTCATCTAAAAGAGTTATTAAACGATGAACATTATTATCTGTTTTTAACCAACCATAAGGAGCATGTGTCTGCATTTCCTCTAGACATTCTTTTAAATTTTTAAAAGGTCTATACTTTACTTCTGGTTTAATTCTATAATTATCAATATTTTTTATCAAGCTACTAATGTCAGTAATAAAAGCAGGCTTCCATGCATTAAGAATAGAAGAATAAAATTCAATTTCTCTTCCAGCTAAATAAGCCTGTAATATTTCAGTTAACTTTTTTACTAAAACTTCATTCATATTACTTTCCTTTCATTTCAAGATATATTTCAAATATAATATAATCAGCTAAAAGAATAAATATCCCTATTACAAATAAACCAAATAAGGAATTTAATCTAAATGCAAATAAGGTTATACTAGAAACAATAAGAACACCTCCTGTTAATCCTAATATAATAATAAGATACTCTATTATTTTATTTTTAATTTCCATTATACTTTTTATTTTTTTTAACCTTATTCCTCCTTCAACTCTTCAAGTGCCAAGAATAACTCATTTTGAATATGAATTATTGTACCTTGACTTAGCTTTATTCTTTTTAAACCAATTATCTTAGAAACATTATTAATGTGAACTATAACTTTTTCTTTATTCATTGTTTATCCTCTTTAATTCTTTACAATAGTAATTTCTACAGCTCTACAAGATGATAATTTAAGCTCCTCAATTACCCTTGTTGGAATATACTTCTCATCTACAGGAACAATATAAGTTTCTTTACCTATAACTGCACCACCATCAGGATTTTGGTCTGTGAATGTCATTGCTATTTTCATATTCTCTTCTTTTTTTTACCCTCTCCCTGTCAACAGGGAGAAGGTGCTAAATTATTTTTCAAACAATGCTTTACCACACAAAAGACTCATATCTACCATAATGGAAATTAAATCTTCGTAGCACTCCTTTAATGAACAATCACTCTCTTTCTGAAAATCTTCCATATCACTTATATTTATATCTCATAAGAGATGGTTAATCTTTATAAGTATTTGCATCTAAATCAATAACTGCAAATCCCATTGTAGTACTAGGAATTCCATTCCGAACCACACTTTTATCTTCGGAAAAAAGAACTACTGCGTGTTTGCGACCTTTAATATCTGGTATTTCATATCTTTCATACGAATGTCTATTACTCATAATCTATCTATTTTCTTAATTCTTCTTCTGCTATAGTTATTTTCTATTAATTTCTGTTGGGTCATAACACCCATCTATTTTACATTCTTGTCCTAATATTGAATGTTTACATCTAATGTTTTCAAAATAAGGACAAGGTGGTTGTTTTCTTTGTTTACCCATATTACCTCCTTACAGGATAATTATTCTACTTCCTCATAAGTTGCTAAGAAAATATCAGGCTTACAAGGATAGAACTCTCCCTTTACACCTTTGATAATATAATCACCAATAGATGCTTCCATATCTCCTTCTAATGTATGAATTACAAGGGTAGTACCTTTATTTGCAATACTTTCACCTACAAAATCATCAATCTCTGAGAGATTTGTGCCTAACCACTGAATAGCTTCAATGATAACAGGTTTTTTTCTATATTTATTCATATTATGAAATATTTAAATATTTATGTATAATTTTATTAATCCTAGTTTTTGCTTCTTCAGGAAAGTTTTCAATATAAGAAAGAGTATCAAATAACTCTTTAGGTTCTTTAATAATAATTCTTTTTATTTGAACTCTTGAAACAATAATCTTATATTCCTTACAAATTCTTGGACAATTTATTATAAAATCATCCTTAGTTTCTTCAAAAATATCAAAATCAGAAGAGCTGCATCCACTTTTTGTTATTTGTTGAAAAGGAGCATAATCTTCAAAATAAATCTCACTATATGGGTCTGCTGTATTGTATTTAACAATAAGTGCTTTTTGTTTTTCCCATTTATAAAATTCTATACTTTCTTTTTCCATTATACTTCTATTTTTAAAGAAATATCAAGACCAAATAAAAGATGTTGTAAATCAGGAACATTTTCTACAGCTCTTAACCACACAATAGAATCATTTACTACCTTATAAGCAGAATAATTAGTATTATTTTCACAGAGTCTTATATGATAAGAATCATTAAAATAACCATCTTTATTCTTTTTCCATCCATTCTTCTCTAGAATCTCTGGAGTAAGAGGTATATCTTCAATAAATTCATCACAGATAACTCCATTAAAATCATCTTTAACTCCTTTAAAACAATACCCATGCTTTGAAGTATTAGTTACTTCTATTAAATATTTAGCGTTACATATTTTATAATGTAATAAATCACCAGTAATATACTTTTTCATATAATAATTGTTTTAATAAAGATAAATGCTTTACTTTAATAAACCCATTAATTTTCTACTCATTTAGTACTTCTATTCCAAATGTTACTATAAAACCAAGCAGAGTAAAGAATGCAAATATTCCTATAGCATCATTTTTAAATAAATAATAACTATATACTTCTAATACTCCTATTAATAAGTAAGCAATGAGTATAATACATAATTTAAATACTTTCATAATTGTTAAAATTTAATTCTAAAGTCTTTGCCTTTAAGAGTAGGTCTCTTACTTAAGACAAATTTTTCTAATTCTTCTAACTCAATAGGAAAAATTGAATTGTATTTATATTTTAAAGTACAAACAAATCTTCCATTAAGCATAATGTCAAATGTAAATATTTCCATTATTTATTTCTTATAAATTACAACTGAATCTACAGGAATTTTACCTTCATAAGTAATTCTTAATCCTGTCTTACCTTTATATACATCTAAGGCAGTAGGAATACTATTCATATATATTAAAATAAATAATAATCCTATAACTCCTAAAATTAGAAATACAGTAGCTATAGCATCATTACCTTCTGCTTTTATCTCTGCTACACAAAGTCCTATTATAATAGTAACTATAATAAAACCAATAAAACCAATAAAGCCTAATGCAATCATAATCTACCCTTTCTTTTTCTAAGTTCTAACATTCTCCTAGTTCTACGATTTTCCTTGCCACTAGGAGGATTGCCTGCAAACTTTAATTGTGGAATATCATCATAATCTTTATAGAGATGAGCTTCTTCATTAAGTTTTTCAAGATACTCATCACTTAAAGGAGCCTCAATTATTACACCAGATGAGTTTACTATCATATTGACATCTTCCATAAATTACTTATTTTATAAAAGGTTTTTTATTTCTTTATCCCAGTTTGTATTATGTTCCAAACGATATTTAGAATCATTTAAATCTATTAATACAGCCTGATATAAAGCATTAAATTGATTACGTGTAATTAGTTTCCAATACTTAGTATCAGTAACTTTAAAACTATTTTTATAGATATTATAACGAGATACTACTAAACAAGTTACTATTTCCTCTTCTTCTATATCAAGAACTTGAAAGCTTTCAGTAGTTTCACTAGTATCTTCTTCTATAAAGCAATCACCTACTTTAATATTCTTAACACATTTCTGTGCTTCTAACTTTCTTATTGTATTAAGAATTTTAACTTTTTCTTTAGATAAATCATCTAGCCTATCATATAGTCTATTGATAGCATCATCATAAGCTTTATCTTCATAAGTAGCAGCTAAATTAGATAATCTATCTTTTAATTTATCAAATTCTCCTTTTATTATTTTCTCTGTCATATTTACTCCCCCACATTTTTAGTTGTTCCCAATAAATGTTCATTACCTTCATAAGGAATACAATAGTTCCAACTAGCATAAACACAATAGTAAGGCTCATCTATATTTTTATGACTAAACAAGTTTGCACGCCACTTACTTGCTTTACTATCTCTAACTAATACCTTATCAAAAGGTTTTGGAGTCCACTTTGGCTTCACGTCAACAATAGCTTTCTTATCACTATCCCAGCGTTTGCCTTCCTTTGCGAGAGCACCAAAGAGCTGCTGTTTCTCTTCATCTGTAGCAAGGCGAAGTTTATAAAGGTCTTCCTTAAAGAAACTCATATATCCCATATCCAAATCTAAGCCTCTTAAATCTAAAGCAACAAGTGAGTTATAACCTTCTGATAAGTCAGTTTTGCCTGATACTATAAATACAGCTTGTTTATGACCATAATCAGCATAAGCTATATCTCCATCCTTGAACTCAGTCTTCTCTATTTCCAAGGTCTCCATATTCAGCTTACCTCCCAGTTTCTCCTCAATAGTATTAATGTAGGTCTGAGCAGATTCTGTGTTATCTTCAATATGATAGTCTTGTACATTCTGCACTTTCAAACAAGATACATATCTCTTTTTATTTACACTAATCCAGTGTTTACCTTCAAATGTAGTATAATCACTTTTTGAGAAACCCTTAAAGATTATATGTGTGTCGCTATCATTGCTAACCAGAACATCGCCCTTCTTCCAAGCAAACTTAGACCAGTCTCGCATTTCTTTAGATGGGAGTAGCATTAAAGGCTCTCCGTGTCTATTATATTTACTATCTGACCTGAATGAGTGCTTTGCGAATGTATTGTCACTTGTAACAACAGTAAATTCACCCAAATCTGGTACTAAATTCTCATATCTAAGGTTTCCAAAGATAGGAGAATATAATTTAGTACCCTTTGGTTTATCTTTTAAAATAGCTGTTATGTCTGTTTTTGTTTCCATATTATTTACTCTTTATTAATACTTTCTATAACATATTTCAGAATTTTACCAAAATTAGATTCTTTTGTATCATCTAAGTCTGGGTCTTGAATATCTTTTATTACATTAAGATAAGCATCTTTAAATTGCTCTGATGTAATTTTTACCCAGCCTTCAATATCATATATATAAGAAGAATCTCTACTGATATAAGTCTCATCTATCAATAAATAATATATATAGCCATTTCTTATTGAGACTATCTTTATAAAAGTGTTCCATACTGTATCAAGATAACAATCTCCAACTTTAAAATTTAGAAGTACTTCTTTCCTTTCTAATATCTTAATTTGATTATAGATATTATTACTTTCACTTTTTAATTGTCTATATTTAGCTCTTAATTCTTTTAATGTTTCCATAAAGATATAATTTATTCGTTATACATATAAGAAATACTATCTAGTAATGCACTATTATGAAATCCTTCATAAAATGTACTATCAATATTACATCTTATATTAATATAATCATTCATTATCTCAGATTTATCTTTATCCCATATATTATTGTTATCAAATATAATATCAGCTACTCTAATAGCTTCTTCATATTCATTTAACTTATAATAATTAGATTGTAAATCTTTAATAATTTGTCTTTGTTTTTGAATTATTTGTTGACAATTATGTAAACAAATAATACTTAAAATAAAAACAGAAGTTATTATAACTCCAAGAATAGTTGCAATTTTATCTATTATATTCATTCTTCTAATTCAATTAATTTATATGATTCTGAAAGATTATTCATTTTATCAAAGTTCTCTTTTTAATAAAATATTCTCCATCATTAAAATCATAAGTTCTAGAGCCTTTACCTGTATCAAAGTAAATAGGTTCTAATAATACCATATCTCCACTAAGTATTTTAATATGAAGTTCCTGAGTATTATCAGGAACTTCTACAGGAAACTTTCTACCTTTATAATCTAATAATTGTATAATCATATTATTTAATTTTTATAAATATCATCGAGAATATTTTTAAAGTCTGGATTATTAATTACAGCTATAGCATCTTCTTTATTTTTAAAGATAATACCAGTATGAGCTATACCTTGATTCCAATCAACTTCATATGTAGGAGCAATATGAAGGTCACTAACATATCTAATATGGAATTTAGTTTCATTTGAATCCTCCCAATTTGGCTTCCAATCTTTATTGTAATACCTAGCTATATTCATTAATTGTGCTAGGGCTTTGAGTTTCTTTGTATCACTCTTATGTATATAAACATTAGTATTAGTTATGGAATTAAATGAATTGACTATTTTACTATAAGTGATATACTTAGGTTTAAATTTAATTATTCCCTTAGCTAAACTACTATTCTCTGTATCTATCTCCATTCCTTCAGGAATATCAATAGTTAATTGATTATTCTTTATTTCCATATTATTTATTTTTTTAAATATTATACTAATTTTATCAGTCCTGTTAGTATAATCACAGAAACCTATAAGTTCCCTAACTGTGTGACAATTACCCTCTTTCATAAAAATACAACCAGTACATGTAGTACCTTTTGCTACTTGATAGGTTTTACCATCACAAGTAAATATTTCACCTACTTTTCTTTCCATAATTCTTTAACATTAAAAGTCTTATTTTTATTAATGCGTTTAAATTTACCAGTATAAATAAGCACATTAGATACTACTTCATTATAGAAATTAACCATATATATATACCCCCTTCTGGAATAATAAATTTTCCTATATAAACACGATTATATAGAACATTTGTAGCAATAATAGGGTATAAATTTCCATTAGAGAAAAAGAGCATATCTTCTCCTATTGAGTCATATCTTCCCTGTAAAGTTAATAAACTATGTAAACCCTCATCAATAGAGTCTCTATTAAAGGCTACATATTCATACATAGGAGTTTTTCTAATATACTTATAAGCAGTCCTAAAATAAGGATAAAATTTAACTTTATCTGCAAAGCAACCTACTTTATAAACTGTAATATCTCTTTTTGCTATTAAGATTTTACTTTCTTCTGTTTTACAAAAACACATAAGCTTAATATTTAAAATACTTAAATATAAAAAGGAGTATACTAACTAGATAGTTAATATACTCCTACAAAACATATAGCATTAAGTAACTTCTCTTTCTCAACAATTATTGATAATTTAATTCTTAGTATTTTTATAATTTTACCCACTTACCAGTATAAATAATATTAGAAGAAACAATTTCACCTCTATTATTTATATAGTATTCAGAACCTTTAGGAACTATAAAAGTACCTAAATATCGCTTGTCATAAAAGGTTAAATCATCTACATAACCCCTAACAGCATCTCCTAGATATATACGCCTCCAAGATTCTTTATAATAAGAAGTAAACTCTAAAGCTACTTCTTTATAAGAATGATAACCCCTCTCTATTGAAGTCATTATACTCCTATTATCTCTTTTAGGTTCTAAAAGAATTGGTATATTAATACCCTTAGTTCTATAGATATGTTTTCTTAATAAACTACAAAAAGTAGTACCAATTACTATACCTATTTTGTATACATAGAAATCCCTTTTAGCTACTTGCTTAGTAACATTACAACTTACCCAACACATAATTAACTAATTTATTTTGTCCATTCTGAATCAATATTAAGAAGTCTAAAGGTGTACTTAATAATTTCAGTAAGAGGGATACCTGTACCATAAATATTATTATAAATATGATAAGCTAACTCTGCATATCTCTCTTCTTCAAATCTAAGAGAATTTAGATGAGTGTTATCACACTTAATGTAATATCCACTTTTATCATAGCTAATAATGTACTTTGGACCTCTATTAAGTCTCTTTTGTAAAGCATTATACATTACATTTTGCTCTACTGGATTTAATGAATCAATAATTTTATTTATATCTTTTATAATTAAAGTTCTAAATATTGGTCATAAAATAGTCTTTTTATCTTATCTTCTCCTATTATTGAAACTGCTTTCTTTATAGCTTCTTCACTATTAAAGTAGATAATACCTGCATACTTAACATTTATATGTTTATAAATGTAAATATTATTAAACAATGAAGTAGCTATAGAATGATTTACTTCATCATTCTTACCTAGAAAATATCTAGTACCTTTTTCTATTTTTGTAATCTTATTAAAATAGGAAGCAAGTACAGATAATAGAGCCAAGGTTTTGAATTTATCTATTTGACCTTGAGGTAAATCTAAACTTACAGTTTTAGATTGGGTCTTAACATAGTAGAGTATTATTTCATCTCTACTAAAAGCACTTAATGCTAAAGCTTTAAGTGCATCGTTACTACTGCTATACCAATTAGCAGCTTGTTGTATAGTTATTTGTATATTTCTTGTTTCCATAATTTTATACTTTAAAAGTACTTAATTATTAAATAGTTATTATAGTACTACTATATAATGAAGCATTTACTTTAAATTCTCCTTTACCTCTTCTAAATAATTGAATACCATTTGGTACAAAATCCATTTGATAATCTTTATAACTAATATCAATACCTTCAAAAGGCATAATATCAGTGATACCTAAATAATCTAATGAATCTGTATTACGATTATATCCAAATCTTTTAGCTTCAATATAACCATCATTATTTTGGCTATCTTCACTAATAAATAGTAAAGAAGTATAAACACCTTCCTCTATATAACCTTTATCAATAGCCTTAGCTATTGCTTCATCAAGTTCTTTTTTATTATATTTATCCATAATTACTTAATTTTAATAGACCAATCAGGTCTGTTATACATATTCCTATAATGATTTGCAGATTTATAATCATTAAAAGGCTTAATAACATTACCTGTACTATCTAATAATAAAAACTGTTTCATAATTATTTCTTTATTATTTTGTTAATAACTATAGGAGCAGTAGTATCAGTGCCATAAGTATCCTTTTTAGGAATACTATAGTATCTAATATAATTTGTTCCTCTGTCAGAACTAACATATATATGATTACATGAATCTACTTTAAACTTACAGGTATTACCTGGATAGTATATTGTATATTCTAGATAATAAACTTTCTTATAGGTATTATTAATCTCAATACAACAATATACTGCAATTCCTAAGAAAAATAATGCACTTATACTTTTAGTAGGGAGAAATTTCGTATTTTTAATACCATCAAAAATTAAATCTAAGCATATTATTATACAAATAACGAGGAATAGAAATGAACTTATTCCAAAAACTATTTCATAGCTACTATTTGAATCCATTTTTTTTTATTCTTTATTAAATAATTAAAAATTAGTGGTCCTGTAAGAGAGAATAAACATAGGCTAATAAAGAGCTTATAAAAAGGCTGCCGACAAAAGATATTTATCTCCTTACAGGACACTAATCGTTTACAAACAATATTTAATTAAATTTTACTTTTAATCTCTTTAAAAATACAATAGCTATTAATTCCTCCTGCAATAATTAAGAAGAATAATACTATAAATATTTGTGTTCCTTTATATAATAATAAGTAGAAACACATTGCAATAGCAATTATATAAACAAATTGCATGAAAGTAAAAAAGAAGAGTATACTACACTTTTTCATAATTAGTAAATTAAGGAATTAAAAACCTACATAGTAATAAATACTATAGTATCTATTAACTATGTAGGAAAAAACTTATAACATAACAACTCATTTTAAATATCCTTAAAGAGCTTCTTCTTAGCCTTACTCTTATGTGAATAATAAGTTGATTTAGCTTTACACTCACAGAAGACTAATTCTATCTCTTTAGTAACTTTAGTTACATGATTATTACGAACAATAGTCCTTTCACTCTTGTAGTAGCAAGTAGCTACTTTTTCATTGATAATTGTACTCATAATGTTACTTTTTTAATGTTACTTTAAACCAGATACATTTACCCCTTAGTAAATGCTTATGCAAAGCAAAAGCTCTACATTCTTTTAACCCTTCCTCTATAGTTTTAGAGGCATTAATGGTTCTAGCTAAATAATAGTTAGGTTTAAACATTCGATAGAATGTTATTAAATACTTTCTTTTCATTTTTCTGTTAATATTTTAATAATCCAAATACTTATAAATATCCAACCTACTATAATAACTTGTGAATCAGTTAGCATATTTAATACTGCTAAAATACCAATAGGTATTATTATATAAAGTAACTTTTTCATATTATTTAGTATTATATTAATAAGTAGATAATACTAAAGTACTACCTACTTTGTTATCTTCTTAGTAGAGCTGCTCTAAAGCATAAGCAGCAGCTTCAATAGCTGATAAAGTATGAGTTGTTTTCATAATTTATTTTGTTTTTATTTTTATTTTAGTATTTCCAACCCTTTCTTGTATAAATGGTTGTGGTGTTATTTTCTTTATATTCATAGTCTATGAAAGCCATGACTATTTCATCTTCAATTTTAGATTCTGATGTTATATCATCTCTAAGATTGAAGAAGAATGATTGCATATCTCTATAAGACAAAAGTCCTTTAAAGTATATAGCACATTTTTTATTTGGGTTAATGTATAATTTGTTAAACTTATATTTATCATTATCTGTAAGAATAGTTAAGAGAATAGCATTATGTAATTTGCTATTCTTTATTTTATTTAATTCTCTAATAATTGCCATAATTGTTATGTTTTAATTATTTTTAACTATGTATTTTATTGATATTTTATACTAAATAAAACAACTAGAGTTATAATGAGAAAGTATAAAATGTTATCATCTTATTTGTTGTTAACAAAAAGATTAGAGAGTAGATTATAGTGATTTTATGGGGAATGGGTTTTAACCCCCACACACCATAATCCTTTAAACCTTTAAAACCTTAATAATCAATAGATTATAAGATTTCACTAAAGTATTTATTTAAGTCCTATAAGAAAGAAAAAGACTGTAAAACTGTAAAACAAAAGAATATTATTTCTTCCTTACAGGACTTAAAAACTTTAAAACACACATGATATTCTCTCTAATGATATTATCACTAATTATGTTAATGATATTAACACTAGAGAGAATAAAAAAAGGGAGCAAGGCTCCCTTCCCTTTAGAAGCTGACAATAGCATTACTATTGTTACCCTGCTCATGCATGATAAGCATGTGATTGCCATCCTGCATTACAACTTCTGATACTACTGGAGTATCATAAGCCTCATTATTAAGCATCTTATTGCTTAACTTCTCTGCTACCATTCCACGGATTTCTCCGCAAGCAAAGAAGCACATTGTTGCTCCTGATGCATGGGTCTTCTCCTTGGATTGAACTACATTAATTGCTGCACCATTTGCTGCACTCTTCATTTCTTCAAGACTTACTGTGTCAACGAAGTTACTATTATTCGCTGTGGTTGACTTAAAATTGTTAAAGTTAATCATTTGTATAATTGTTATAATGTTATAGGGGGGGACTATCCCAACCCTATAGTCTAGGGGGTGAGGGTGGGTGGATTATACCTCACTCATAACAATACAATAAAAATCAAAAAAAAAAAAATAAAAAATTTTATTATAAATTTGGTAGTTTCATTTTTTATTTG
>OCLB01000004.1_pt1 | contig 63518 bp, 108 predicted proteins | sample 1495901 | NCBI WGS metagenome assembly OCLB01 (sample SAMN03418273, study PRJEB22391) | human gut metagenome | biome: human-gut; feature: organic feature; material: feces | host: Homo sapiens | place: Tanzania | collected 2013-01
CTTGATATTTTCCCCGGAGGGACATTTCAAGACAACAAAACCATGATGTATAACCCATTCAAGGGGAGGCATGTTCCTTATAATACGTTGTTCTCCTTTCCAACGTATGCTATGACTCAATCTCCTTCCTAAGATACCTCCAAAGATGCGTTTTTATTTGCGAATCTTTCGCCATGCCTCTCTTTGAATGGGTTATATTTATCGGAGGTGAAGAAATGCTAGAAGTAACAGGTAACGATATTTCTCTTACTCGTGGTGACACAGCACGGCTTACGGTTACGATTACAAATATTTGTGACGATGGTATCTACGTTCCTTCGCCGGATGATGTATTCAAACTCACAGTAAAAGAAAGTGTGTATGATTCCAATTTTGTGTTCCAGAAGGTATCTACAGGTAATCCGATATTTAAGATCGATCCGATCGATACGAAAGATTTGGATTTTAGAAGATATGTTTATGACATTGAATTAGAGACAAAGAACGATGAGGTTTATACGATAGTGCCATATTCTGGTTTCCGAGTAATGAAAGAGGTAACTACATGGTAGATAATTGTATAACCATCAACGGCAAGATTAGAACTAGAGTCGACCTGCATGGTACGGTTCAAATTTTAAAAGAACACGAAATGTATGAAGGTGTATACAATGTTGTCCCTAAAGGTATAGCACAAACATTGTACACAATAGACAAACTCATGAAAGAAAATGTCATTGTCGAGAAGATCCCGTACTATGAGGTTTCAAATGACAGCGATGGAATAACCGCAATTATAGGAGGAAATGAATAATGGCTAATAAGTTTAAAAACAAAGTAATTTACAATGGTACCGTCCTGATCGACTTGACTGCCGATACTGTCACCCCTGATAAGATTCTTGCAACGTATACTGCGCATGATAAGGCTGGTAACGCTATCACAGGTACGTGTGATTATGATGTTAACTCTAAGGATGCAACTGTCGGTGTTGCCGAAATTCTGAAGGGCAAGACCGCCTATGCTGCTGGTAAGAAGCTTACAGGTACGATGCCAAATAATGGTGCTGTTACTCTTACGGTTGATACCGTTGCCGGTGTCGTAAAGGTTCCTCAGGGCTACCATGACGGGTCTGGTACCGTTAGCATTCTGAGTACCGAGCAGGCTAAACTTATTGCCGAGAACATCAAGCAGGGCATTACTATTCTTGGTGTTACGGGTACGCTTGAACCTTCTAGTGCAATCAAGGTCACCACTAAAACCGTTACTCCGATGGCCACGAAGCAGACCATTACTGCTGGTGAAGGCTTTGACTATATGTCCGAGGTTACCGTTGAGGCGATTCCCTACGCGGAAACTGACAATCCTCAGGGCGGCGTTACTGTAACGATCGGGTAATACAAATGGGAGTAAATAAGGTTGTATACAACAATCGTGCGTTGATCGACCTCACTCCTGATAGCGTAACGATAAGCGATCTTAAGAAAGGAACGACAGCGCACGATAATAAAGGTAACGTTATAACAGGAACGGCGCTCATCGCAGAAGGAATTAAAATGATCTTCTACAACATTACGATTCCGACATCCGCATGGGTCGCGAGTAGTACGTTTGCTTGGCTTTCATACCAGGCAACTGTTACTTGCAATGGCGTTACAGAAAATGATTATCCGAACGTCATTTTTGCGAAAACATCTTGCGAGTATTTGGATGGCGCCGGGATAAATCTTGAACGTTCAAGTAGCGGCGCAAACACAGTGACTGTGTTTGCAAGTGATAAGCCAGGATCAAATCTTGTAATTGACCGAATAGAGTTAACATAAAAGGTGGTGAGAAGAGTGCCGCAAAAGCAGAGTCGTCCCCCGATTACTAGGGAGGCTCGTGAAAATCTAATGATGGATCTGGCCATTGATCAGGCTGAGAAGCAGCTTAGAGAAGGAACGGCCTCTTCTCAGGTTTTGGTCCATTATTTGAAACTCGCATCTACGAGAGAGAAACGAGAGAAAGAAAAGATGGAAGCCGAAATTGAACTCATTCGGGCAAAGCGAGAAGCTGCTGCCGCAGAAGTTCGTAATGCTGAATTTTATGAAAAAGTAATCAATGCATTTAGAAGGTACCAAGGACTTGAAGAGTATGAGGTAGAGGAAGACGATGTCGGATTATATTAAGACATGGACTGAGCTAATTAAGCTCCCTTCTCTTGAAGATCGCATTGATTATTTAAGGACATACTCGACTGTTGGAGAAGTAACCTTTGGATATGACAGATGGATTAATCAGAGGTTCTACCGATCCAAAGAGTATAAGCGATTACGGCAAGAAATTGTCCGTAGACAGAATGGCATGGACTTGGGTGTTAACGGTTACCCGCTCCCAGATAACTTTATACTTCATCACATGAATCCAGTTACCATTGAAGACATAGTAAATGGCAGTGAGTATGCATGGGATCCAGAATACTTAGTTTGCGTATCCCTTGCAACCCATAATGCAATTCACTATAAGAAAGAATCGAATGGATTGCCGCGTATGGCCGTCCGTTCGCAGTATGACACTTGCCCGTGGAGGAAACCAAAATGAGTAACAGCATTCTTGAAACAGTTCGGAGAGGATGCCAGATCGATCAGGATTGCGATGACTTCGATTTGGATTTGCTTCCGCTAATTAATTCTGTATTTTCTAAGTTGTCTCAGCTTAAAGTTGGTCCTGAAGGTGGTTATGAAGTAACTGGCGTTAAAGAGAAATGGTCCGATTATCTTGCAGATAAGAACCTTCTCGGGTACATCAAAGAATACGTATGCAAAAGCGTACGGGTTCGCTTCGATCCTCCAGCTTCAAGCACAATCTTAGAAGCATTCAAGGATGAAATTAAAGAACTTGAGTGGAACATCATTTTCTATTTGGAAAATCAAAATGCTTAAGGAGTAGTGTATGTTATCCAATACAGCGACCCCGCGATACTATGGTCAGTTTCGTGACGCGGTGTTGCGAGGAGAGATACGAATTAATAAATACATCGAAATGGAAATGAATCGGATTGACGATCTGATTCGTAACCCGCAGTATTACTATGATGATCGTGCAGTAGAGGGCTATATTGCCTTCTGCGAAGAAGAGCTTGTGCTGACGGATGGCTCCGATCTTAAACTACTGTTTACGTTTAAGCTCTGGGCAGAGGAAATATTCTGTTGGTACTATTTCGAAGAGAAAGTCATATATGTCCCCGATGAGAATGGTGGCGTTCACGCTCAGAAGCGGCGAATTAAGCATCGACTTACAAAGAAGCAATACTTGATCGTCGCCAGAGGTGCCGCAAAGTCTTTCTATGGAAGCACGATCCATAATTACTTCCTGAACGTTGATGTGACAACAACGCATCAGGTTACAACCGCTCCAACAATGAAGCAGGCATGTGAGGTAATCGCGCCTATTTCCACAGCAATCACAAGGGCAAGAGGCCCCGTTTACCAATTCTTAACTGAAGGAAGCATTCAGAATACAACTGGCAATAAAGCTAATCGGCAGAAGCTTTGTTCTACAAAAAAGGGCATTGAGAATCTGCTGACGGGCAGCCTGCTTGAGGTTCGCCCTATGCGAGTTGATAAGTTGCAGGGTCTTCAGGTTAAATGTGCAACTGTTGATGAATGGCTATCCGGTGTTACCAAGGAAGACCCTATCGCGGCTCTTGAGCAGGGCGCATCAAAAGTAAAGGATTATCTTATCCTCGCTATTAGCTCCGAAGGTACTGTTCGTAACGGTATCGGCGACTCGATGAAAATGGAACTTCTCGATATTCTTAGAGGCGATTATTATGCGCCTCATGTGTCTATTTGGTATTATAGACTTGACGACATCGATGAAGTTGCAGACCCAATGATGTGGGTCAAAGCTCAGCCAAACATTGGTTATACTGTTAGTTATGAGACCTATCAGCTTGACGTGGAAAGAGCTGAGAAAGTACCGGCTGCAAGAAATGATATTCTCGCAAAGCGTTTTGGTATCCCAAGCGAAGGCTATACCTATTACTTCCCGTATGAAGAGACATTACCTCATCCACAGAGAAGCTACTGGGAAATGGCCTGTGCTATGGGCGCCGACTTTTCGCGAGGAGATGACTTCTGCGCCTTTACTTTCCTGTTCCCTTTGTCCGATGGGTCTTACGGAATTAAAGTCCGGAGTTATATTACCGTTAATACATTGCATAAGCTGCCTGTTGCCATGAGACTTCGTTATGAGGAGTTCATTGCAGAAGGCAGTTTGTTTGTTTTCGACGGAATCGTGCTGGACATGATGCAGGTCTACGATGAGCTCGATAGTTTCATTGCTGAGCATGCATACGAGGTTAGATGCTTTGGCTTTGACCCATATAACGCGGAGACCTTCGTTGATCGTTGGTGTAAAGAGAATGGTTCTTTCGGCGTTGTTAAAGTCATTCAGGGCGCAAGAACTGAATCTGTTCCTCTTGGCGAATTGAAGAGATTGTCCGAAGAGAGACTTCTTAAGTTCGATGAAAAGCTCATGCAGTTTTCGATGGAGAACTGCGTTACTCTTACGGATACAAACGGCAACCGTAAACTAATGAAACTCCGGAATGAAGATAAGATCGATAATGTGTCGGCCATGATGGACGCGTGGGTTGCATTCAAGGCAAATGGCGACATGTTCGACTAAGTGAGGTGATTATTCAAAATGGAAACCTATTTAGCCCACCATGGCATTCTCGGTATGAAGTGGGGCATTAGGCGATACCAAAACGAAGATGGCAGTCTTACCGAGATCGGTAAGAAACATTACATTAGACTTGAGTACGGTAAAGCTAAGCAATCCACTAAATATGAAAAAGCGTCTGATAAATATTCGAACGAGGTTTATAAGCATGGTGCTAATGCTGCGTCTATGAGATCGAAAGCCGCAAAGCTAAAATACGATGCGGCATATGGCCTTGTTGGCAGCACAAAGCGTAGAGCTAAGAATCTAAAGAAAGCGGATAAGCTGAACTCAAAAGCCGATAAGATCATGCGCAAAGCAACGAAGTATGAAGGTCTTATGAAACGCGCTGAAGCTAAAATCGCACAATATGATAAGGAACTTTCTTCATTTAGCGAGGCTCAAATTAAAGAAGGTCAGAGAGCATATCAAGAATGGTATGAAAGTAATTTCGATTAAGGTGGTGAGTAAATATTGGAAACCTATTTAGCACACCATGGTATCTTAAATCAGAAATGGGGTTTTAGACGATTCCAGAATCAAGATGGAACACTTACCGCTGCTGGGCGGGTTAGATATGGCCGTAAGATGACCGCAAAACGGAAAGCAGCGGCACGAAAGGCCGCTCAGACAAAAAAGAAAAATGCTGAGATCAAGCGTAAAGAAGACGCTGCTAGACAAAAAGCAGAAGCAAAGCGAGCAGAGGATGAGAGAGCCGGGAAACCTAGAGACGTTTCTACAATGACGGATCAGGAGATCAGAGATTTTCTTGCCCGTAAAGATCTCGAACGTCGTTATCTTGCTGAGTTTGCACCTAAAACAGTTGAAAAGGGTGAAAGTGCAACAAAAAAATATTTGGCTAAGTTCGGAGATAGTTTAGCCACCAATATTGCTACTGGAGCTGCAAATAGAATTGCAAATAATTTACTGGATGCAACGTTTGGTTCCGGGAAAAGCAAAGACAAAAAGAAAAAAGATGACGATGATTAAGCGAGGTGAAAATTCAAAATGGAAACCTATTTAGCCCACCATGGCATTCTCGGTATGAAGTGGGGCATTCGAAGGTACCAGAATAAAGACGGTACTTTAACCGAAGCTGGTAAAAAGCGTTATGCTGATTCTGCCGACATGTATAGAGGGGAATCGAAGCGGGCGGCCAGAAGATCCGGTGCCGCTGCCGCTATTGGTGCCGCCGCTACAGGCGTTACTCTCGGCGCTGCCTCAAGGTTTCAGAAAATGAGCGGAAAAGAATTTATTTCTGACTACGAGCACCAAGTAAATAGAAACAAAATGGTTGACTATTTTAATAAAGCTCAGAAGTTAGAAACAGAGGCCGCAAAACTTCACAGAAGCGGACAAAATCCAAAGGTTGCTAATGAAATGTATAAAGACGTGGAAAGACTAGAAAACTTCGGTAATCTTTATAGCAATAAAGCAGCGGCTGCCGCCCAGATGGCTAACGTTGCCAGAGGTGCAGCAATGGCTGCTTCTATAATCTCCGGTTTAGGAGCAGTAGCTGTAATTGGTTCTGGTGTTGTTTCGGCCGGTCAGTTAGCTTATAGTGCTTATCTTAAGAATCAGGCGAAGAAGGCAGCTAAGAATAAATAAGGAGTCCTAAATGGCAGAAAATAGTCTTTCTTCCAGGGTTAAAAATGCCTGGAATGCATTTATGAATCGAGATCCCCCCGTAAGTCGCATAACGACTAACGGGGGTTCTTCTTATAATCCATATCGTTCAAGGTTGTCAAGAGGCAACGAGAAGTCGTTTATCGCGCCTATCTTTACAAAGATTGCCATGGACTGCGCGTCTATTTCGCTTCAACATGTTCGGGTTGATTCGGATGGCAACTACGTAGAGACGATCGATTCAAAGCTTAACCGTTGTCTTTCTTTAGCCGCAAACAAGGATCAGACGCCGAGAGAGTTCATCATGGATGCTGTCTTAAGCATGTTTGATGAAGGAACGGTTGCATTGCCACCGATCGACACGGATACAAGAAAGACGGCGAATGGTCTTGTTTATGACATCGAATCCATTCGAACTGCTGAGATCATTCAGTGGTACCCAGACCACATTAAGATGCGAGCATACAACGATCGAACAGGCGAACGAGCTGATTTGCTCATGGAAAAGGCATCTGTACCTATTATCACGAATCCTTTATATTCTGTGATGAACGAGAACAATTCTGTTGTTCAGCGGCTTATCCGGACTCTGAACCTTTCCGACACAATTGATGCGCAGAATGGTTCCGGTAAGCTCGATATGATCATACAGCTCCCTTATCAGATTCGCACCAAATCCATGGAGGAACGAGCTGAGATGCGTAGAAATAGTATTTCCGATCAGCTTGAAAATTCCAAGTATGGTATTGCCTATATTGACGGGACTGAGCACATAACGCAACTTAATAGAGGTGTTGAGAATAATCTCTATGAGCGTGTCAAGTATTTGGTAGATCAGTTATATTCTCAGCTTGGAGTCAACAATGAAATCCTGAATGGTACGGCAAGTGATGCAACGATGCAGAATTACTATACTCGTTTAATTGAACCGATTATTTCAGCTATTGTTGACGCGATGAAGTGGAAATACCTGACACAGAAAGCACGGGATGAAGGAGAAACCATTATGTTCTTCAGAGATCCGTTTAAGCTCATGCCTGCTGGTGCTGTTGCCGAATCGTCTGATAAGTTGACTAGAAACGAGATTCTAAGCCCGAATGAAATCCGTCAGATGATCGGTAGAAAACCTGTAAAGGATAAGAAGGCAGATGAACTCCGTAATAGAAACATTAGTGTTTCTGAGGAGCAAGAATTTGCCAATACGAAGGAAGAAAATCCTTCCGCACCTTTAGATTCTCAAGAAAAGGAGTGAACAATTCAAAATGTCTTTTAAGTATGACTTTAGTGGCTATGTGACAAAGAACAATTTGCGTTGCAGCGATGGTCGTGTGATTCGTGCCGGTGCGTTTGCCGAGCAGGATGGCACTAAGGTGCCTCTGGTTTGGAACCATGATCACAAGAGCATGTCTAATGTTGTTGGTCACGCGCTGCTGGAAAACCGCGAAGATGGCGTTTATGGCTACGGTGTGTTCAATGATACTCCTAATGGCGTTAATGCCAAGGAGTTGGTAGCGCATGGTGATATTTGCGCCATGTCCATCTATGCGAATAAGCTTAAGCAGAACGGCGGCGATGTTCTGCATGGTGTTATTCGTGAAGTAAGCCTTGTATATGCAGGCGCTAACCCTGGCGCATACATTGACACGGTTATTGCCCATGAAGATGGAGCAGATGAAGAAGCCATTATTTATTCCGGCGAGGAAATTAGCATTCAGCACGGAGAAGTATGCAAAGAAATGAGTAAGGGTGAAAGTAAATCCAAGCCAAATGCCACCGAGGAAATTAATATTCAGCACGGAGAAGTAGGCGAAGAAATGAGTAAGGGTGAAAGTAAATCTAAGCCCCGTACCATAAAGGAAATCATCAATGGCCTGTCTGAGGAAAAGAAGCGTGTCGCCATGTTTATTATTGGCATGGCTTTGAGCAAAAAGAAGGATATGGCCCATGCCGATTTCGAAGACGATGATGAAGTACCTGTCGGCGGAGATGGCAAGACGGTTAAAGACATCTGGGACACATTCACCGAAGAAGAAAAGAAGGCTGTATATGCTGTACTTGGTTCTTCTATTCAAGACAATGACACCAATGAGGAGGAAAAGACAATGAAGCACAATGCATTTGACCCCAGCTGCATGGACGATCCTATGGAGGGCGTTCTGACCCATGCCGACCAGGTTGAGGTAATCAAGCTGGCAAAGAGCGGTAGCTGCGGTTCCCTGCGTGATGCAATCGAGATTTATTCTGGCGATTGCGATCATCTGAGCCATGGCATCGAGGAAATCGAGACTCTGTTCCCCGACTACAAGGACGTTAAGCCTGGTGCCCCTGAGCTGCTGACCGATGAACTGGCATGGGTTACCACTGTCATGAATGGCGTTCACAAGAGCCCCATTTCCCGTATCAGAACCCGTCAGGTTGATGCTCGTGGCCGTAAGTTCCGTGGCAAGGGCTATAAGAAGGGCGATTTCAAGAAGGAAGGCGGCAACGCTAGACTGCTGACTCGTACTACCGATCCCTGCACCGTGTTCGTTAAAGATTCTATCCATCGCGATGACATCATCGACATTACTGACTTTGACGTTGTGACTTATATTTACAACATGCAGCGTCAGGGCCTTAATGAAGAAATTGCTACCGCAATTCTGTTCGGTGATGGCCGTGAAGAAGGCGACGAGGATAAGATTCCCGAAGATAAGATCCGTCCTATCTGGACCGATGATGAGCTGTTTACCATTCACCGCACCGTTGATGTTGCTGCCATGAAGAACAAGCTTCAGGGAACTGATACCGCAAAGAATTTCGGTGATAACTTCATTGAAACCGAAGCAATCATCGAGGCTAATCTTGATGCTCGTATTGAGTATAAGGGTTCCGGCTCTCCCATCATGTTTGCAACTCCTCAGCTGATTAACACCATGCTGATGGCAAGAGACCTGAATGGTCGTCGTATCTACAACGGAATCGATGAACTGAAGAGCATCCTGAATGTCTCCGCTATCCATACCGTTGAGCAGATGAATGGTCTGACCAGACAGAATACTTCTGGCGAAACTATGGAAGTTCAGGCTATTATCCTGAACCTGAACGATTACTCCCTGGGCGCCACCAAGGGCGGCGAGATCACTCAGTTCAACCAGTTCGATATCGACTTCAACAAGGAGAAGTTCCTGCTTGAAACTCGTTGCTCCGGTGCTCTGACTAAGGTCAAGTCCTGTGTCGTTCTGGAAAAGAAGGCCGGTTAAATTCGGTTTCTAAGTTAACATAACATAGGAGGTTACGATAATGGATTTTACTAGACATTACGAGGGCTATGGCGATCAGCACGTTCGCGCCGTGGTTCTGTATGGTAAGGCTGCCGACCATAAGTTGTATGCCGATGCCAAGTATACCATGAAGGTCGCTGCTGCCGACATTGAAGACGCTTTTAAGAAGGGTATGCTGCTTATTAATGATGGCACCAACCTGTTGCGCCCCGTCAAGTTTGCAGCCAATAAGGTTACCACCGTAGACGGTACCACTTCTGTGACCGGCACTGAGTGGTCCGCAAGCGAGGTCTAATTCAAAATGGGACGGTTTTCTGGGAAAATTGGATTTGTAGAGACGGCTGAGACATCTTCCGGCATATTTGAGCCGGTCGTCACCGAGCGCCCATATCATGGGGATGTAATTACCCGGAGAGTCCGTCTCGATGCGAACGGCGACAGTACGAACGATGATTTAACTCTTAATAATGATATTTCTATTGTCGCCGATAAGTTTTCAAAGGAACATCTCGGATATATGCGGTATGTGATATTGCACGATCTTAAGTGGAAAATCACATCTGCTACAATCGAATACCCAAGAATCCGGTTAACGATTGGGGGTCTTTACAATGAATAGACGCGATGAGCTTGATCAAAAGCTTTCTGCTATTACTGGTGTTCAGGAAGCATATTTTAACGCTCCTACAAATGTAAAGATGAAATACCCGTGTATCCGATACTCAAGAACTGGGGAGCGGGTAAGGTTTGCTTGCAATGGACGTTTCGTCGTCCGAGATCGTTATTCGCTCACCGTAATTGATAGAAATCCTGAGAGTCCGATTCTTAGGGCTCTTGAGGAATTTCCATATTATTCCTTTGACCGAATGTATACAGCGGATGGGTTAAACCATTTCGTATGTACCATCTACTATTAAGGAGGTTAAATACTAATGCCTGAAAACAATATGCTTGTTTGGGACGAGGCCGGTAAGAGATTTTATGAAACCGGTGTAGATAGAGGTGTTCTGTACCCCTATCTGAACAATAAGCCTGGCGATGGCGTTGCTTGGAGTGGCTTGTCTGGCGTGGACGAGTCCCCCGAAGGAGCCGAAGCAACTGCAATTTATGCAGATAACATGAAGTTCCTGATCATGCGTTCTGCTGAGGATTACAAGGGCACTATTAAGGCCTACATGTTCCCCGTCGAATGGGAAGCTTGCGATGGCTCCGTAGCTCCTGATGGCACCGTAGGCCTGAGCATTGGCCAGCAGACAAGAAAGACCTTTGGCCTTGCATTCCGTACCAGAGTCGGCAACGATCAGGAGTTTGATGACTTCGGTTATAAACTGCATCTGGTGTATGGTGCAACCGCATCCCCTTCCGAGCGTAGCTACGAGACCGTTAACGATTCTCCCGATGCAATGGAGCTGAGCTGGGAATTCGAGACCATTCCTGTTAGTATTGCTGGTTATAAGCCCTTCGCTCATATGGAAATTGATTCCACCAAGCTGAAGACCGAGCAGGAGAAGGCTTGCCTGAAGAAGCTGGAGGACATCCTGTATGGTTCTGCAACGGCAAAGGCTCGTCTGCCTCTGCCTGACGAAATCTTTACCATTATGACTCCCGCTGGCGGCTAATTAAATTCCAAACAATCCCCACCGGTCACTTCAATAACGGCTGGTGGGGTCTTTTTAATCTGAAAGGAGAAAATTCAAAATGCTGAAAGAAACCATTACTTATACCGATTTCGATGGTAACCCCAGAACTGAGGATCTGTACTTCCATCTGTCTCCTGCCGAAATGACTCAGTTGCAGTATTCCGTTCAGGGCGGCCTGAAGAATAAGCTGGAAGAAGCTATGCAGAAGCAGGATGGCAAGACCATGATGGAATTCTTTGTGCAGATCGTAAAGATGAGCTATGGCGTTAAGTCTGCCGATGGCCGTAAGTTTGAGAAGTCCGAGGAGATTTACAACGACTTCTCTCAGACAAATGCATATGTCGAGTTCTTTATGAAGCTTGTTACTGATGAGGCATTTACTAAGCGCTTTATCGATAGTGTCATGCCCAATATGGAGAAGTATACTAAGCCTGCTGCTAATGGTGCTGCTGCACCGGCGATGTAAATGCTTTACATATCGGTCGCATCAGGTGAATTATTCGACGAAGCGACATACTCGTTTATTCAAGTTAAACCGACGGTAATTCAGTTGGAGCATTCGCTCTTATCAATTTCAAAATGGGAAAGTAAATGGAAAAAACCATTTATGGGAACGAAGCTAACCGCAGATGAATACTTAGATTACGTTCGGTGCATGACGATAAACAAGAATGTTGATCCCAACATCTACTATAAGTTGACTGCCGCGGACTATAAGACGATCGAGGAGTACATTCACGATCCGATGACGGCAACAACATTCAATAGCCAAAGGGCAAATAAATCGTACAAAAAGCAGGTAATTACATCGGAATTGGTGTATTACTGGATGGTAACTGCCAACATTCCATTTGAAGCCGAACGTTGGCATTTCAATCGTTTGATGACTCTCATTCGTGTATACGAGGTTAAGAATGATTCTTCTAAGATGTCAAAGAAGGATATGTATAAGAGTAATAGGGCCATAAACGAAGCAAGAAAAGCAAAATACAATAGCAAAGGTTGATCTAAATTATGGGCATTCGTGTTACGACTACCGGAAGTTTTAAGAAAACTCGACGTTTTCTTAGAAAAGCTTCCGACAAGAAAATTTTTAACAGCCTAGTACGATATGCCAAAGAGGGGGCTGAGGCTTTGGCTGCGGCGACCCCAGTTGAATCGGGAAAGACTGCCGGATCTTGGCGATATGAGATTGCCTATGCCGATGGTTCTGCAAAGATTAATTGGATCAACGATAATATTAACAAAGGTCAGGTCATTGCTCTGCTGATTCAGTATGGCCATGGCACTGGCACGGGTGGCTGGGTAGAAGGGAGAGATTACATCAACCCCGCTATCCAGCCAATTTTTGATGAAATACGAGATAAGATCTGGAAAGAGGTGACCGGCTGATGGGGAACCAGGTTGACAACAGAGTTGTCCAACTGGAAATGCAGAATGACTCCTTTGAAAAAGGCGCAAATCAATCCATTAAGACACTCGATAAGCTTGACAACGCACTCAACCTGAAAAACGGCAAACGTTCGTTCTCCGAAGTTGAGGCTGCTGCCGAGAAATGTAACTTTAGCCCGCTTTTGGGCGCTGCGGATAAAGTCATTGGTAAATTCTCAGCTCTTGAGATTGCTGGCATCACGGCCCTAAGCAACATTACAAACAGAGCAGTTAATGCCGGTATCAATCTGGCCAAGTCGCTTAGCGTAGACCAGATCACCTCCGGATTTTCAAAATACCAACAAAAAACCGCAAATGTTCAGACGCTGGTTAACTCGACGGGAAAGTCTATTGATGAGATTAACCAGTATCTCGACCGTTTGATGTGGTTCTCGGATGAAACATCATATGGCTTTACCGATATGACTCAGGCATTGGCTACGATGGTTAATGCCGGTGGTGATATTGATAAGATCGTGCCTATGATTGAAGGTATGGCCAATGCAACGGCATTTGCTGGTAAGGGTGCAGCCGAGTTTAATAGAGTTATTTATAATTTGAACCAGTCATATAGCCAGGGCTTTCTAACCTATATGGACTGGAAATCGGTTCAGATGGCCGGCGCGAACTCTAAGCAGTTGGTTGAAACCCTAATTCGTGCTGGCGAAGAAGCCGGTACCATTAAGAAGGGCGAAGTTACTATTGATAATTTCACAAGCACACTTAGTAAACGCTGGGCGAATCGTGAAGTTATGGAGAAGGCTTTTGGATATTTTGATGAAATGACCCAAAAAGCCTACGAGATGATCGGTACCGTCGACGAACAGGGAAACAAAATTGAGAATGCTACGCAGGCGTATGATATTTTGGCCAAGAAATACGATGGTGTATCAATCAATGCGGCAAAAGCGGCGCAGGAAGCAAAGTCTCTTAACGAAGCAATTGATTCAACAAAGGATGCCGTCAGTTCTGGTTGGATGAGAACCTTTGAAATTATCATTGGTGACTATGAACAGGCAAAGGAACTTTGGTCGAGTGTTGCCGATGGGTTATGGACGATTTTTGCTGGTGGCTTTGAAGCACGCAATACCATGCTTCAAGAAGCGTTTCAGACCGAACCGGTTGAAGATTACGCCAAAAGCCTTGAAAAAGCTGGCATTAAGTTCGATGAGTTTAGGCATAAAATGGCTAAGGCATATGCGGATAAGGTTGGTATGCCTGAGTGGATGACGTTCACTGACTTTGAGGCTACTATCTCGAAAGCGACAAATTTCTCTGAGCTACTCAAAGAATCCTGGGTTAATTCTTCACTATTAGAGCAAACAATTGGTCAGTTTACTCCTAAAATTTCGGAAGCAGCAACGGAAACGAAAGAACTATCACTGAATGTTAAAGATATAATCAATGATGTAAAAGCAGGTAAGTATGGGAAAACGCTTGCGGAGCAGCAGCAAAATTTGATTGCAGCTGGCATTGATGGGAGCTCTCTAGGTAAGGACTGGCTTTCAAAATGGCGCACTGCTGTAACAAATAATAACAAGAAAGCTCTTCAGGAAATTAATAAGTCGCTTAGTAAAACAGTTACTACCACCGTTGAATCGACGGAAGCACTTGAAGGTCAGGCAGAAGCATTTGATGAACTTAAACAAAAGGCCAAAGACTTCGATAATAGCTACTATGCAAGCAATAGCGGTCGAACGATCATGCTCGCTGGCATTGCAAATGTACTTAAGGCGATTGGCGATCGACTTGGCACAGTAAAAGATGCTTGGGACGAAGCATTTCCGATGATTACGGCCGAGCGGCTTAAAGGTATGCTCATTACATTCCATCGTTTTAGCGAAACACTCAAAATGAGTGAAGCTGAGGGGCATCTTATCGCCGCCGTATCCAATCGAGTATTTGCTAATCTTTCGAAGATTAAAGATATTCTTGGATCTATTGGTAGTGTTGCTATGTCGGCTATAAAACTTGGTGGAAGATTTGGCGATTGGTTTATTCATCTTAAGCCGGTTCAAGAAGCGCTTGGGAGAATTAAAGATTACCTTAAATTCTTCGACAATAATTTTGGCGGCGGATTGAAGCGTATTAATAATTCTCTTAGAGGCTTAAAAAGCTACATCGATCAAATCGTCAAGGGCGACTTTGATAAACTTGTTGAAAAGTTTAAGAAACTTGGCCGTTATATGGCCCCATTTGTAAATGCTTGGAATGAGATTAAAACGGTATCTACTCCTGTTATTACCGCCATCGGAACATTTTTGACAAAAGTATGGAACGAGTTCGCAACAGCCGCCATGCCGGTTATTACATCCATCAAGTCATTCTTTATGGGCATCGGTGGATGGATCTACACGAATGCGGTTAATCCGTTTGGAAAGTTTATTTCTAGTGTTGCAAATAGCGAAAAGCCTATTGAAACGTTAATTAACGGTGTAAAAGCATTTGGTAAGAACACATACGATGCGATTAAGATGTTCGGTCTATTCGCATTAGATAGCGTTTACGAAAAGCTTCCGGATAAAGTTAAAAAACTTGGAACCCTGTTTCAGCCAGTTATATCCCTATTCTCTAAAGTTTCGTCATCCATCAAGTCGTTCTTTATGGATATAGGAGGATGGATCAATACCAACGCTATAGCCCCTTTTGCAGAATTTATTAAAAGTGTAGTTAATAGCGAAAAGCCGATCGACACACTTATATATGGTATTAGAACTTTTAATAGTTACATGTACCATACCATTAAGAGTTTTAATCGTGCTAGTTCGAAGAAGCTCGCCAAGTTCTTTTCGCCACTTATTTCCGGATGGAAGAAGCTTAAGTTGGCTTCGGCCCCGGTTATAGCGGGTATTAGTCAGTTCTTTGTAAATCTCGGCACATGGATCAATTTGAAAGCGATCCAGCCATTCGCAGAATTTGTCTCTAGCGTAATTCATAGTGAAAAGCCAATACAAACACTTATCGACGGCATAAAGCAATTTGGCAGCAATGCTTTTGCTTCGATTAAAAAGGTAATTGATGCGGTAAAGAACTTTAAGTTCTCAGACGCAATTTCTAAGCTTTCCGATAAATTCCCTGCCGTTGCCACCGCTATCGACAAAGTTAGCGAAGCATTTAAGAAACTTACGACGAATGCCGATGGTACAAAGAAGTCGCTTGATTTTAGTAAAGTGATTTCCGCAATCACATTTGCTGGCTTGATAGGTGCCGTTGCCGAATTAGCGCATGCACTTACGACAATTCAAAAAGCAGCCGATACTATCAAGACAACATTTGCAAACATTAATAAAGTTGTTACAAGGAAATTCACGAATAGATTTGAAAAGAACGTATATGCTGTAGCCTATGCTGTTGTTGCGTTCGCTGCTTCTATTTATGTCTTGTCTAAGATACCGGAAGAAAAGCTGAAAGCAGCTGTTGGAAGCATCTTGGCGCTTATGGTTGCTCTTGGGGTATTGTCTGCCGTGATGACCTTAGTGGCAAAGCGATTGTCTAATAAAAACATTAAAGCGCTAAATGGGCTTGCAAAACCAATGCTTGCTTTAAGTACAAGTCTTCTTATCCTTAGTTTGGCGGCCAAAAAGATGAGCTCCGCGTTTGATGGACTTACAGGATTCGAGGAGACCATGACACGAGTCGTTGGGATCCTTGCGCTTGTTGGTGGTCTAGGTCTTGAGCTTATTGGTTTCGCTACCTTGATGATGCTCATGAAGGGCAAAATTGCAGCATCTGCAATTGTCTTGGTCGTGATTGCAACTGCTATTCTTATGATGGCAAGTGCTATTAATTCCATTGCTGATGTGAAACTATCCGATGATGCAAAGCTAATCCTCGATAGAATAATCATGGTTGGAGCTATTGTTGCGGCAATCGCTTCGTTTGGTAATCCTGCAAACGTTAAGGGGTTCTCTACATTCACCAACATTATCGTCTCCTTGGCAGCGCTTGCAGCCGCTATGTATTTCGGCATGCTTGCACTTCAGAAGATGAAGGAATTCAAGTATGAGGATGTTATAAACAGCCTCGACAAGGTTGCTATTATCTTGGGAATCGTCATCGGTCTTGGATTCATCTTACAGCTTCTTAGTAAGTCTATTCAGCCAATCACGAAAGCAATTGCGAGATTGTCTATTGCAGTATTTGCATTAATTGGCGCAATGTACCTCATATCGCTTCTTGTCGGGAAACTCTCGGCAATGGCAGATACCGGTAATATAGATGCTGGCGTTAGAGCCATGACCAGCATAGCATTAGCGGTTGCCATGCTTATGGCTGTAATGGGTGCTTCGCTGAAGATTTCGGGTAATAGTGCAAAGGGCGCAATCAAGATGGCTACATCGTTACTAATTGTAGTAGTAGCAATGGCTTCCATGGTTGCGGTACTGAAAGTAATCGACGTAATGTTCAGCGGCATGACGGCAAGAAGTATTGCCAAAATTGCGCATATATTCGGCGGTATTGTTGTTGTGATAGCAGCCCTTGCTCTTGCTATTGGCTATGCAGGTAAGTTGGGTGAAGGTAAAGGCATCGGTGTACTTATTGCGGCGCTGGCTGGTATTGTCGTATTGACGGCCGTACTTATTGTCTTAACCAATTTCAATTTTATGCAGTTATTACCAGGTTTGATTGCTATAATTGTTGTTGCGGCGGCAATAGGCGGCGTCATGCTTGCGGTTGGTAAGGCAGTCGCTGCGGCTAACAAGAACGGTAAAGGCGCTAGTGGGCTTCTTGCAGCTGCGTTTGTGTTGATTTCAATTGGTGCTGCGCTTGCGATCGTTGCGTCGCAGCCCTGGTTGAATATTGTGCTTGCTGGTGCTGCTATGGTGGCTGCGTTGTGGTTTGTTTCCGCGGCTATAAGATATCTCGGTGAAACCAAAATTAATTGGCAATCCCTCGGTGCAATAGCAGCCGCAATTGCGGTTCTGTTAACTATAGCTTTCGCGATTAAAACAGTTGTCCCGGCGCTGATCGCAATTACTTCTGTGCCTTGGCAGTCACTTCTTGTGAATACCCTAATCTTGGTTGGTGCAATAGGAATACTTGTTGCTGGATTTATGCTGCTATCAACGTTTGTTGGCACAGTACCTCCAGCAATCGCAGTTCTTGCGGTTGTAGCTGTAACTCTAGTTGCGATTGGCGTGCTATTTGTAGCATTTGCTGCTTCTATGGCAATCCTTGCAAATGTGAATTATGGCGCAATAGCAACTGGCTTGTTGTTATGCATAGATCCGATGTCCCAGATTGGCACAATAGCCATCGGCTTAATACTCGGTGCAGTCGGTGTTGCATTGTTTGCAGGAGCAATTGCTTTGCTTGGTCTTGCCGGTAAGTATTCCGCCGCTGGTATTACAGCATTCGGCATCGCGCTTGAATACCTATTGGGGATCCTATCCGCAGTTGGTAACGCCGTTCAAAATAGCAACGGAAGCATTATTGGTGCCCTTGCAAACCTTAGAGGCGAGTTGGCCACTAGTGCAGAAAGTGTTGAGAAAGATGCTAGTCGTATGAAGACAGCGCTTAGCAATATTAACTCAGCCGATGTTATTGACGCCGAAGGACTTTTTGGTGATGCGAAATCTGCTGTATCTCAAATGGCCGATGGGATTGATCAGAATTCTGGAGAAATCAAGAATGCAGCGGTAGGAGCTATCACATCTGCTGGTGAAGCCGCTACTCAGGAAGCGGGCGTTCAAGGTAAAACCGCCGGCGAAGCTTTCGCTGCGAATTATTATGCCGCAAAAGAAGCGGGATACCAAAACATGCTTATTGGCCAGGACGGCGTTGGCTTCACTCGTATGGATCCGAACATGGGCATGACGAATGCTCCTGCAAAGCAAGAAGCGCAGGCAGCACCTAAGACAAGTCCTACCGAAATGGTTAAAAGCTGGCTTGGCAATATGGGCACCGATCTTGCCAACTATGACTTCTCATCAATGGCATCTTCTTTCGGCGGTAACCTAATGTCCAGTATAGGTACATACCTAAGTGGAACTGGCATTAACGACTTCATGACTCAGTTGACCGGAACGTTCTCTGAGGGCGATTTCACAGGCGTCACCGACACCATCGCAAATGTCTTTGGTATCGATCTTACAAACTCTCTCTCAAATCAGGAAAGTACCGACGCGATGAAAGACGCCGGTGAGGAACTGATGGACAAAGCCACGGAGGGTGCGAAGAAGGTCGATGCCAGCCCCGCCGGAACAGAATGGGCAAACGAGGTTGGATCTGGCATGAGTGGTCAGAAAGGTGCCCTTGAAAGTATTGCAAGAAGCCTTGCTAATGCGGCAATGGCTGCGTTTAAGGCAAATTGGCATCCTGAATCACTCATGTCCATGGCCTCGTATGCTTCTTACGATGACGATGTTGCGGTCTACTCCGACGACTACGATGTCGAGCCCATGTCAATTACCCCTGTTCTTGATATGTCTGAAGTCGATGCCGCGGTGGATGATTTCGGTAGCGTTTATACGCCTACTATTCGACCTACACTCGATATGTCAGGAGCTGATCCGGCTTATGCAAATGTGAGTGCTGTCAGCGCTCGCAATACGCAGAAAGAGAGCGGTTATGAAGTTGAGACGACCAGAGGAACCGAACAACCGTCTTCCGTGAATTTCGTGCAGAATAACTATTCTCCGAAAAACTTGTCCAGGGTTGATATTTACCGTCAGACAAGAAACCAGCTAGATATGTTTGAAGGGATGATTAAAAAGAAATGATACGTTCGGTAAAGATTACGAATTTCCGCGGGGAAACCCTGACGCTTGACTTGGCTAACCCGTGGGAAACGGGACTTGCCGTAACGAGCATCAAAGGACTCGGACCGAATAAGGCAACTATTAATTTGGTTGAAGTTGCAACCGATGATGGTGCCACATACAATTCGGCCCGAGTGTCATCCAGAAGTATTATATTTTCGTTTACATTTGTTGGCACAGACATCGAAGCGTGTAGGCATAAGACATATAAGTATTTTGCTCTAAAGAAGCCAGTTACTATCGATGTGACTACCGACGAGCGAACACTTCAAATCTCTGGCTATACTGAGGCAAACGAACCAAATATTTTCTCTAACAATGAGGGCACCTCTGTTTCTATCACGTGCCCTTATCCGTTTTTCTATGCTAAAGATAAAGCGAAGACGGTTACGTTTTATGGTGAAGAGCCTGCATTTGAGTTCCCATTCGAGAACGAAGGTAATTCACCCGCAATCGAATTCGGTTATATTTACATGGTTACAGAAGCGAATGTCAATTACGAAGGCGACTATGAAGTTGGCGTAATCATGACCATTCATGCGACTGGGCCGGCAAAGAATATTTCTATATTTAAGTTGGATACTAGTGAGTCTATTCAGATCAATACCGATATGATAGCAGGCGATGATATTATCATTAGTACCGTTGCTAGAGATAAATATGTTCATAGAGTTCGCAACGGCGTAACGACAAATATTCTTAACTGCATTGGCAAAAAGACAAACTGGTTTCTTCTTCAGGGCGGTGATAATGCACTGGCATATACCGCTGCCGAAGGAATTCGTAATCTTCAGTTCAATGTTAGAAATGATGTTCTATATGAGGGAATTTAATTATGGATCTGTATGTTCTTAATACGAATTTCGAGCGGGTTGAGATCATAGACTCATATGAATCCCTCATATGGACTGACCGTTTTCGAGAAGAGGGAGATTTCGAGCTTTATTGTTTCCCGGCAAAAAGATTTATTGATAATTGTCAGATAGATTATTATCTTGAGAATAGTGAATCTGAGCATTTAATGATAATCGAGGGCCGTAAGATCACAACCGACGTTGACGATGGAGACCGTTTTGTCGTTACTGGTAAATCCCTTGAGTCTATCCTTAACCGTAGAGTTATTTGGAAAGATGTTAAGAAAAACGGTCCTATCCAAACTGTTGTCCAACAGCTCTTAAACGAAGCAATCATTACCCCTGAACTTGCCTCACGAAAGATACCAAATTTTGTTTTTATAAGCAACAGCGATCCAATCGTCGAAGGTGTGTCTATAACGAAAGAATTCAAAATTGGCGAAAACCTATATGAAGTCATTGAGACGCTGTGTGAAGAAAACAATCTTGGATTTAAGGTTACGCTTAGCGCCGACAAGAAATTCCAGTTTATGCTGTACGCTGGCGAAGATCGAAGCTATGATCAGAACGAGAATCCTTATGTTGTATTCTCTCCAGAATTTGATAATGTCACAACCAGCGAATATTCTTATTCAAAAGAAAAGTATAAAAATGTTTGCCTTGTTGAAGCTTCTGATAAGAACAACAACAAAGTGTCTGCATATGCGGGAGACACCGAGGGTCTGACGCGAAGAGAGATGTATATCGATGGTAACGACGTCCCGAACGAAGATGATAGCGAAAACCCTTATCCCGCGGATGTCTTCAAGTCGATGCTGGTTAATCGCGCCAAGAAAGAGCTTATTTCGTATGACCCAAAAGAAGTATTCGAAGGCGAAGTAGATGCCTCGCGGATATTTGTGTTCAGAGAAGACTTTGAGCTTGGCGACATTCTGCAAGTAGCAAATGCTTATGGTATGGATGGCCCATCACTTGTGTCCGAGATTATATGGTCATACGATGTTGACGGATATTCGTGCTACCCAACATTTGAGGCTAAGAATACGGTCGAAGATGATACGCTGTTCTATAATGGCAATCAATATCGATCGCTTACAGACGGATGGGGTGTGTATGATCCAAATGGTGCTGCGTACGAGCTATCCACTGGCGTTACGATTTATATGAAGAGCCTTATGAATAGACCGATGAAGTATGCATGGGTCATGACCAATAAAAAAGTTAATCTTTCCCCATATAAGAAGATCCGATTTGACATTGTCGGCGATGGTAAGGTCTACATAACATCTGATGATAAGAACAATATTCTTAACCAGGCCACTATTAGTATTACAGCAAACGGAGTTGCAACACTTGACGTATCGAGTGTTAACAGTGCTTGTTATATAGCTTTTGGTCCGACGAAACAATTGAGTTATGTAGAAGTTTATAAGGTAACACTTATTAAGTAAAAATATGGAGGATGTATGAGTTTCACATATGGATTTTACAACAGCATCAACCATGACCGAAAATACGACAGTCTTCAGATATCCTCTATGTTCGATGGCCTTATCACCGATGGTGTATACCGAACAATTGGTAGTTGCTTTGCGCTGACTGTAAATTCCGGTTTGAAAGTTAACGTTGGCGCTGGTAGGGCATGGTTTAATCATACGTGGTCGTTTAATGATACGACTTATATTTTGCAATTGCCAGAGGCGCACGCCGTATTTCCAAGAATCGATGCAATCGTTATAAGAGTGGATCGATCTTCTCGTACAAATGCCTTGACGGTTGTATCTGGAAATCCGGCATCTAATCCCCAAAGGCCAACCCTTAAAAAATCTGATGATGTATTTGAGCATGCGCTTGGATATGTCACGGTTTCCAACGGGCAGACCGAACTTAAACCGACTGACATTGCGCAAGTCATTGGTAGTAGCGAGTGTCCATTCGTCACCAGTCTAATGCAGGGGGTCGCTATCGACGATCTTTTGCGGAATTGGATGAATGAATTTGATGCATTATTCGCGTTGCTAAAAAAGCAGACATCGCAGGCGGCCGCAGGTACTCTCATTGATAAATCTGTAACAACCGAAAAGTTGGCAGATGGAGCGGTGACTTACGAAATAATCGCAGAGGGAGCCGTTCGTTTGAGATTTACAAACGTCAGTGTAGCCAAAAGTTTATTTGTTTCCGACACGCAATATTCTGAGTGTGGATATGCGTATAAAGCAACGATTCCGCTTAATGGCGCAACTGAGAACATGAGACCGGTTGTCGTGTTTTCTCCAGAAAGTATGAATGAGAACGATTTATCCGGACCTGTATTTAGTTACAATGGTGGCATCTATTTATATTTATCTTCGCCGCCAATTGCCGATTTTGTAATCCCTGTTATCGATCTCGTGAGGTGATCCAAATGTATGGACGGACGAATGCAGGTCGGGGTGGATCTGGTGTATCGGTGATTAAAATGGCTGATATTCAAGTTCCAACGTCTTCTTGGACGGTAGAGCAGACGGAAGAAGGGTATTTTTACAAAGCCGAAATTGAGATTACAGGCGTGACAGAAGAGCATATTCCGATTGTTACATTTGCAAATGAAGACGTCGACTATTTCTATCCAACAGCGATGGCGGGCAACGGCACTGTAACAATTTACACCGATGATGCCCCAGTTGATACGATTACCATTAAGAGTATCGCGCTTTTATAAAGGAGAAAATTCAAAATGATTGGAATGACAAACGCTAACGGCGGCGGAGGAGCGCTGAATTTCCGTGTCGCGGGCAGTTTGACCCAGCCTGCCGAACCAAAAGAAAATACCATCTGGGTGAAAACTGAGACGAAAATCCTAAGGTGGGAATTCGCCACGACCGAACCGACGAATCCGGAAGGCGGTATGGTATTCTTTAAGACTGCGCTTACAAGTTCAGCTGGTTTTAATGCCCTTCGCAAAAACGAGATCGCCGTTTTACCAACAGCCGCACAGCAGTACATCAGTGGCAAGTGGAAAAATGTGGAAGCATATGCTTATATTGGCGGGAAATGGGTGCAGTTTAGCAGCGAAAAATATGTTGTGTTCGAAGCAGGAAAAGGCCTTAGCGCTGGTCTTACGGGATTTTCAAATGCAACGTATAACAGCGATAAAATTGTAGCGAAAAACATACTTTATGCAGGCCCAGGCGACGGGGCGAGCGTTATAAGCAAAGAAAAAATAGACGTCACTCAATATAAGACGGCCACATTTTCTGGGATCAATTGCGACTTCTCAGGTAATGGTAATGCAAACAGTAGCCATATTTATGCATTTGTAGGTGGTGCTTCCACCACTATTGGCAGTACCAGCACCAGTGGTTCAGCAACCCTTGCGTCCAATAAAACCATTACGGTGGATATTAGTAATGTGACAGGCCCCGTGGAATTCGGCTTTAAGACGTATTCCACCGCTTCATATTCTGTTAGTTTTAAAAACTTTAATCTAAACGGCATCGTATTTTCTTAGGAGGTGCAAAATGAAAACAATCTACTTAGATGCTGATTTCCGCTGTCATGTTGCTCCCGGCAATGGGCTGACTCCGGTGGAAACCGCCGTTTTTGACGACAAGTGTGATGCCTACATCGAGGGTTATCGCTTTGTCCCTGGAGGGAAGACTTGGATCCGGGAGGATGGCGTGGAATTTACCGGGGAGATGATTGCCCCCTGGAAGCCCTGGGGGGAGTTGGATGCTGCGCAAAGAGAATATGAGCGGGAGCAATACCAAGACCTGACGACACAGAACGCAGAGCTGCTGGACGCCATGGCATCCATGGTAGATGACGTTTATGCACAGGATGTGTCTGAAATTGAGGGGACGGTGTAGTTATGACCATCGGCGTTACAAATGGGAACGGTGGCACAAACTTGAATTTTAAAGTTTTAGGCAGTTCGGTACGGCCGGTATCGGCACGAGAAAATACAATTTGGATCAAAACTGATACCCCCATCAGGGCTTGGAGCTTCCGTCCTGATGCCCCTTCGCCAGTAGAAGGCATGGTCTGGCTGACTATAGGCGCATCAAGCCCCGTAGGTTTTAATGCCCTGCGCAAAAATAAGATTATGATTTTACCAACAGCCGCACAGCAGTACATTGATGGCAAGTGGAAAAACATGGAAGCATATGCTTATATTGGCGGTACCTGGGTGCAGTTTAGTAATACGAGGGTGTATCTGTACCATAATGGAATAATCAGCGACGAGGTTGGCGGTGCTATAAAAGGCTTCCCTGCGCATTATTCGGACACAAATGGATATGCCCCAAAACAAGTAGTCAATTATTCTGATGGCCATATCGGTATTTTTAGTTTTACGAAATATGGGTCAGGTGCTGCGTATTTTATTAAGCCAATCGACCTAACGCCATGGCGCACCGTTTATATCGACGGAGCTGTTAAATCTCGCGACGCTACACGTGGTGGATTTGGATTTGTTAAAAACACGAGCGATTTACTTCCACTCATTGCAATGACTGCGCAGAATACAAACAAAACCAGAACTATTCATAAAATAGATGTTTCTTCGTTATCTGGAAATTATTACTTAGGTTTTGGAGGGCATATGTATGATGACTTATCGGGCGACATATGGGAAATCTTTATTGAATAAGTAGACGGCAATAATTTTAAAAGCAACCCAAAAAGGAGGCTAACGGATATGTTTACCGTTACCATAAATATTTTTAACTGGAGGAAATTTGTTATGTACAAGAGTATGAAGATCCTGATCAATCGGCATTTTTACAAGACGGCTGAGAACGCCCAGAAGAAGCTGGATGTGTTCTACGCCGTCAATCGTCTGTCCGATGACGAGTACACCGAGCTGACCGCCCTGGTGGCAACCGTCTACGACGAGGAACCTGCGGCTTAATTCAAAATGGGGTTCTTCAATAGGGAGCTTCTCTATGATGTTGAATTCCGGAAAGAATTAAAGAAAGAACGCGACGAAACGCTTATCCGTGAGCGAAAGCAACAGCTCTCAGAAGAGCGAGCAAAGTACCGCAAAAAGATAAGGAAGCCGTCTACCAGCAAACTACTGTTGGTAGCGGCTTTTCTTATTTCATTCGAAATACTGATATTTTGTGAAATCGCGTATTTCTATAATCCAGATCCGATGATTTTAACGACATTGATTGGAGTTCCGGTAACTGTCGTACCAATTGCGCTTGGCTATCTTCGCAAATCCATGGCTGAAAATACCGCCGATGGGATTGTCTACGAGATGGCCATGGCAGATAGAGCTGATAAAAATGAAGTCACCGGTTATGGTGACTAGAAAGGAAATGCTATGAATTTGCTTACAAGCATTAATAACGTTCTGATGTTTCTCAACAACCATTGGACTGAGATTACCATCGGAGCTGGTTTGGTCATCGTGCTCATTAAGAAAGCAAAGGCTTTTATGAAGCAGAGCAATGAAGAGAAAGTTCAAAATGCCTTGAAACAGGCTAAAGAGATTATCCTTAAAAGCGTAACCAAGGCAGAAATCGACTATGGCGAATGGAAGAAATCTGGTGCCATTAAGCGTGCTCAGGTTTTGGCTGAAATCTTTGAGAAGTATCCTATTCTGTCTAAGGTTACCGATCAGGAAACGCTTATTGAGCTGCTTGATTCTTACATTGACGAAGCGCTTGAAACCCTGCGGAATATTATTGCCACCAACGGGATTGAAGGTGAATGATTGTGACGATCAATCAAGTTCAGTTAATCTTAACTTATCTTGGATACAACACCGGAACAATCGATGGCCTAATGGGCGGAAACACCCGTGCTGCTGTTCGAGAATTTCAGAAAAACGCAGGCATTAGCGTAGATGGTATCCCCGGTCCGAACACATATTCGGCACTTAAGAAAGCTGTTGCGAATGACGATTTCAGATCTAAGTATGTGAAGCCGGTTGCGACTGGACCCAATAAATCCTTTACGCCGAGACTGACTAGACCGGAGGCTGGCAACCCTTATTACAACACTCGTTCAAAGGGCGGTTATTCAGACGCTATTGTTGGTAATCCGTCCGACATTGGCTGCAACGTCCTCTGTAACTGTGTTGGATATGCCTACGGTCGATTCAATGAGATCGCCGATCTTGGCTCCTGTAGGTATCTGAGACCCGTTAACGCCGAGAACTTCATCCAGTATAGAGGTAACCTCTCTTATGGCCCAGAGCCTCATGTGGGTGGCTGTATGGTCTGGCAGAAGGGCGCTACTCTGTCTAACTCCGATGGAGCTGGGCATGTCGCTATTGTCGAGAAGGTTAATTCGGATGGGTCTATCGTAACCAGTGAATCTGGTTGGGGTGGACCTGTCTTTGCAGTCAAAACACGCTATAAAGGAGACGGAAATTGGGGATTAAATGGTCCTTATAAGTATCTCGGCTGCATCTATCAGCCTTGATATAGATTCGGAAATTCAAAATGGGATTTACGAAAGGAGAATGCGAGATGGACAATTACTATAGCCCGAACCAATATGGTAGACGGCCAGAGGCACCCAGGTATGACCTTTGCTTTGTCAAAGGCAAGCAGGGTGCTATGGACTTTGAAATGGGGCCAAACAGTAGGGCCCTTCTCCCGGATGCGGATGAGCCAGTCGTGTGGTTCGTTTGTACCGACGAGTTGGGCAGAAAATCCAAATGCATTGATTACGACATGGTCGTTCGGCAGCACGAACCGGAACCAACGACCCAAGAACTGAAAGATATTATCGCTAAATTAACGAGTAAAATCTCAAATTTGGAGGTGCAGTTAGGTGTCGAATCCCCTGATGAACAATAATCCCGGCGCATGGCTGGGTGGTCAGGCTCAAGCTCCTAAACAGGAGTCTGTTGTGAGCCCGGAACTTAGGAAGCTGTATACCATGTACCAGGCTTCCAGCGATCCGAAAGGTTTTATTAATCAAGTAATGTCTTCTAATCCCATACTGAAAGCAAGAGGCGAAGGGAAAGGCGGCATGAAAGAACAGTTCTACGCTGAATGCCAGAGGCGTGGAATTGATCCTGATACATTCCTGGCACAGGTGGAACAGGACTTAAAGAAAAGATAGGTCCTGCGATCCTCCATTGAATATTTGATCTCCGAAGGCGAGCGTACGGCGTCTTTGTGGATAAAATACTTTTTAGGAGGAAATACTTATGGGTATCACCAACGAAAATTGCGGATTCGATGACGGCTTGTGGCTATTTGCCATCTTAGCACTCTTTGGATTCGGCGGTAACGGAATGTTCGGTAATGGCAATCGGGTGGGCGAAGCTTATGCCACTCAGGCGGATATTCAGAGAGCGGTTGATCTGAATTCCATCCAGAAAGGTCAGTCCGAGATCGAAAGAGCCATCACAAATGCTACTTCCAGCATTGTTGGTGCGGTCAAGGACGGTAACTACAACACCCTTGGTGAACTTAGAGACCTCCAGACCGAGGTAAACCGCGGGTTCACCACTATGCAGAATTGCTGCTGCGAGGTAAAGCAGAACATCATGGAGAACCGTTACCTTGCAGAACGCAACACTAAGGATATTGTTACGGCTATTCGCGAGGAAGGCAATGCGACCAGAAGCATGCTCATGCAGCAGGAGAACGCTCGTCTGCGCGACGATCTCATGGCTGCTCGTTCTGAGCTGGGTGATATGCGTCAGAGCAATTACCTGTTGGGTCAGACTGGCCGTTGGGTTGGCAACCCTCCATGCCAGATGCCTTGCTGCAATAACTGCTAACTAATTCAAAATGGGGGAGGGCTTCGGCTCTCCTCCTAACTTTTGACGAGGAGGATAAACATATGTGCTGCAATTCAAACGGTAGCTGTGGCTGCCAGAAGCCAATCGCAAGATATTACAATCAGACGACGCAGGCATTCGCCGCCAACACCATTACACAGCTTGCTGTGAATGCCAATCAGGTTATTCTTGAAGGCAAGGCCATTGTTCCTTCCCTCAATGAATACAGAATCGACAAGACTGGTCTCTATCACATTAGTTGTGATGTTGTGCTGCTTGGCACGACTGCGGGTAATGTGACCATCCTCTGCTATCTTGATGGTGTTGCAATGCCTTGCACAGACAGACGAGTAACCCTCGTTGCCGATGCATATGCTTCTGTACACCTCGAAACTGATATTCTGTTCAATCAGGTATGCCAGTGCCGGAATAACACTTCCCACACCATCACCTTTGCTGTTGTCAGTACCGGTGGTGCTGGTAATGTTGTAAACGTGTGTACTGGTGTAAATAAGCGTTAAGGAGTGTTGAAAATGCTCACATGTGAATACTTTGAGCAAGAGATCGACAAGATCCTCGAACGCGATCATTTGAGCTGTAATAGCCTTACTGTACTAAAGGATTTGCTCGTAACCAAACACTTCCTTGAGAAGGACATGGCTGCGAACGCCGAATTCACAGAAGAAATCGCTCGTGAATGGGTTTCTCACATGGAAAACGTAGACGGCACTATGGGTGCCCATTGGTCTCTTGATGAGACGACTACCGTCCGCGACAAACTTGGTATGAAGCGCATTTGCAAGTATGAATTCTGGGCTGTTATGAACTCTCTGTATTCTGATTACGGTAAGACGTTGGCAAAGGTCAACGCGACGCCGGAAATCTACGGGGAGCTTGCCCGTGATTGGATCGAGGATGATGATGCTGTTAAAGCCAAGGCGGCTGCATATTTTAGATATGTGGTAGCACACGACTGAGAGGTACGACCATGGGCGGACAGCAATTGATTACTTTAATCGTGGCAATGTTCGCTTCAACAGGATTTTGGGCGTTTGTACGTACCGTATACGAACATAGGTGCGAGAAAAAGAAAGAGGCACAAAACCAGGTAAGTTACGAGCTGGTCGATAATTTGCGCAAGGCTTTGTTGGGTGTTATGCACTCAATGATATTTTCCTTAGGCAATGACTATATCGCTCGTGACGGCATCACGCTTGCAGAGTACAATAATTTCATGGTACTGTATAAGCCTTACGAAACTTTAGGCGGTAATGGTACTGGCAAAAAGCTCAAGGATGAAATTGAGAAATGCAAGATTATTGATGACTATGATGCTTAAATAATAGGCGATCCTCCGGCGAAGCATGAATGTGTAGACGCAAGAAGACGTACTTCAACTATTTATATTCCTACACCATTCCTACATCGTCGGAGGGTTTTGCTTAGAGCTGCAAACATTTCTTTTGCATGATTGACATTTTTTAACAATGCTCTATCGTGAAATTCTAATCGTATAAATATTGATATTTCACATTAAACAAAATAAAACCAGAACTTATTAGCCTCTTTTGATGTGCTTAAAATTGGCACACTCATACACCATTCCTACAACTCATTTAATTTTTTCTATTTCTTCTCTCAGCCATACTATAGGTCTGTCCGTGTAAGTTTGCTCGGTTATATCTGTTATTGCATGTCCAACGATTCTTTTTAGAGCGTATTCGTCCATATTAGCCGCTTTGGCCATGGTTATGAAATGTTTTCTGCAATCATGGGGGAGATGCCCGTCATTGCATTTTGCTGTTTTCATGACATTTCCAAAGTTTTTTCTATAACAATTGTATGTCATTCTATTGGTTTTTCCTTTGTATGTAACCGGGAACAGCCATTCAGATCCTTCCGATTTAGTCCAGAATTCAAAGAAAATACTTTGCACTCTTGAATGAATCGGAACAACTCTATTTTTACCGGATTTCGTCTTAGAACCTCCGGTTATTGTCATATCAGAAAGATCGACATCGCTTCGTTTTATATTTAGCATCTCGGATGGGCGCCATCCGGTGTAACACTGGAAAAGTACCATCTTGGCATTTCTATTTTCTTTTGCAAGCTGCCAAAGCGATGCTATCTCTTCTTGCGTAAAAGACATATGATGCTGCCCTTCGTGATCATTGTCGAATACTATTTCTCTTGAATAATTTCTGGTCATTAGATTTCTAACAAGTGCATAATCGCATAACTGATTCAACGTACTTTTAACCAGAGAAGCCGTGGATTTAGCATATATTTTTTCGCCATTAACGGTTTTGTATGGGTTATTAAACAGCGTGTTTAAGTGCCTACTTCTAACCGATTGAACAGTCATATTATGTATCTGTTCGCAGTAAGCCCATGCATACTTTATATTTTTAATGGTTTTTGGGTTCCGAACATTGTGCTCTGTGATCCACAGGTTAAACAATTCATTCATGGTCATTGTCGTAGAGAGGTCGTATGGGTCTTTATTATATTCCATAAGTGCCTCGTACGCTTCGTTGTACGTGCGAAAATACGCTTTTGGCCTAAGAGGTTTAACAATCGGTCTTCCTGTCTCATCCTTATCTACGGTCACCATAGCACGGTATGGGTTTACTAGGTTCTTCCCTGTAATCTTTGATATTTGCCCAAATCCATTTGGCAGCCGTCTGTGCTGACGAGGCTTCTTTCTACAGCGAGTATTATATTTTTGCTCATTCAAAGGAAAGCCGCAGCTTGGGCAAGTGTAGGCTTTTTCACTTACTAAATGTTCGCATTCAGGGCACGTTTTTAACATAGATTAGAAAACCTCCTTCGATATGTTTATATTTGTGTAATTCAGCATTATAGAAACCTGTCGCAAAAATTTCAATGGCTATAATGAACAAATATTTAAGGAGGCGTTTGTATATGACTTATAAACAAATCAATACTAGTCGAGAAATTAGACAATGGATTGGTCTTTGCACCACGACGATTATGGTAATTGTCACGGTATACGAGACCTATCCTCAGGTAAGAGTAAAGGCTAAAAGATGTTGTGAGATCATTAAAGACAAGACTCAAATGATGTTCAAAAGAAGGAGTGTTTAAATGAAAAGTTTATTAGGAGGTATTTGGGCCGCCATTAAATTCGTATTTGGCGTAATCGCAATCGTAGGATTGCTCGGACTTGTGCTGGGTATGTTAATTGGAATGGCGGTCGCTGTATAACTTAATAGACGGGGCATTACAACGCTCCGTCTTTTTTTTTTTCGCCCTCGCAAAAATTTCAATGGCTATAATGAGATAGATGACTATCTTGTAATTAATATTATTTTGGAGGTTTTTATTATGGAAAACAACGAAACTAAGATTTACGATGAGCAGGAACTGAACGATGTCGAAACTCTCGACCTCGATCCCGTTTGCGAGCAGGATGATTCCGAAGTCACGGAAGCTGGCTTTGACGGACTGTCGTTCGCTCTGGGCAGCGTTGCTACCCTTTTGGTGATTAAAGGCATCAAGAAGGTTATCAACAGCGACCCGGTGCAGAACAAGATCAGTGAAGTCAAGGACAAGCTGGCCGAACGTAAGGAGCAGAGAGCCGCAATTAAGGAGGCGAAGAAGAAGTTGAAGGTTGTTAAGTCCAAGCCTGATGTGGTTGAAGGTGAGATTGTTACCGAAGAAAACAACAAGGCTGTTAATGACAAGTAAAGCATTATTCAAAAGAGGAGATCTTTTACAAGGTCTTCTCTTTTCTTTTTGCGACAAAACTTTTATTATACGATACTTGGTTCGACAACTATTGGCACGCATGATGTGGTACATTGTAGTCCGAAAGGAGGCCTATTATGGAACACATCATATTTCCGCATGGATCGGTTCCAATCTCAACTGTGGCAAAAATTTATGGAAAGGACCAGAATTGGGTCAGAAAGGGGATTATTGAAGGTTGGTTACCCATAGGAGTTGCCACAAGAGATGGGATACAAGTCACAGATTTCAAAGAGCAAAACTCAAAGCGCAGGATCAATTACTATGTTTCACCAAAACTTCTGTATGAACAGACTGGATATTTATGGAGGAATGATTGAAATGGTTAACCAGCAGAGAGCCGAATTGAGCAAGAAGAACCCGTACTGGATTCCCAGAGAGAAGTATTATGAGCTTTTATATTTCTCTCGTCAGTACAATACCATGCGTCAGGAAAAGAGGGAGCTTCTTCGAGTCTATCCTACAATTGCGGATAAAGAGTTTACGTCTAAGACTGATATTTCCAGCCCAGTTGAGAAAGCCGTGATGCGAGTCTCGTATCTTAACGAGATGATTGGGCTAATTGAGAATACCGCCAAAGAGGCTGGCGATGATATTTACAAGTGGCTTCTTATTGGCGTTACGTCGGATCGCTCGTATGATTTCCTGTCTCAGCGTATGGATATGCCCGCAAGCAAGGATTTATATTATAAGCGCTATAGAAAATATTTCTACCTTCTCTCCAAAAAGCGTTGAAATGGCAGGCGCTTAATGTTATATTTATAGCACATAAGAAAGGAGACCTGCAAATATGAAACTTACTACGTTCAATTGCCCCGAATGTGGAGCACCACTTGAGCCGGTTGAGGATGCAATGTTTATGTATTGCAAATACTGCGGCGCAAAAATCATGATGGATGACATCGAGTTCTATAAAGAAAACGCTAAAACTCAGCGTGAACGGATTAGAACGGATGCCGAGGTGCGAAAGACCGAACTTAAGCATCAATCGGAAGTAGACTTAGAGCGTGAAAAAAGATTGTCACAGGAATCGGAGGATAGAAGTTTTCTTATCACAGCATGTGTAACATTTGGTTTCATGATATTTCTACTATTACTTGGTTGCGTGTTAAGTGTATTGGGAATAATACAATAGTACAAACATTACGCAGACGACCATTCCATGTGTTATATTTGTAGCATGACCCGCTGGGAGAAATCCTGGCGGGATTTTCTTTCGCAAAAAATACAGACGTTTTAATGAAATCAAATGAAAGGAGATTTCGTTATGGAAAATAAAATTGCAGGAATGATTGACGAGGCAATTGAGGAGGCTATTAAGCAGCTCCAAATTACCCAGAAGGGTTCGCCCGAGTACAATCAAATGGTGACAAACATTGCAAAGCTTAATGAGCAGAGACTCAAGGAAGCGGAGCTTGATGCGGACGCCACTTCTAAAGCAATCGACCGAGCCATGGAAGATGAGAAAATGGCTCACGAGATGGCGCTTAAGAACGAGGAGACGCGTCAGACAAAGCTGAAAGGGTACTTTGATCTGGCTAAGAGTGGATTGGCCTTGGTTGGTACGGTTGGAATGAGCCTTTTGGTAATCGGAGCTGAAGATATCGGCCCGGTTGTATCTAAGGCATTCTCGTTTATTCCCAGACCGAAGTTCTAATTGATTTAGGAAAGACTGTGTGATTTACATGCAGTCTTTTCTTTTCTCGGAGGTATTTATGCGTTACCATTACAGACCAGGGCCTATTTCATCCTCGATCTATGCGAAAACTTATATTTGCAACCACCCTGTATATGACAGATGCACGCTATATAGGAACGGCAAGCGTGGACTTGCTGTGATTCAGCAGCGGTATATTGCAAAAACGAAGGCTACATGGTGGTCAAACATAGATTCGTGGTTGGTTGATGAGATCTACATGAATCAGAAATTCGCAGTGGTTTTCGAAAAGTATGCAGATGAGGAAAAAGATGGTCTTTACCCGACGATGACAGTTCGTCAATTAATGTGGAAATTGCGCATGAAGCCTATTCCGAGAGAGAAATGGGAGACCGTATTTGACAGATGTCCTTTCTAGTAAATTGTGCTTGCTTTCCTGTCGACACTATGCTATCATCAGAGTGCCCACATTTTAAAGGAGGTAAACCCTATGCTTATAAAAGTCACATGCAACAAGTGCGGTTCTGAGATTACTATGGAGGATTGGGATGATATTATCTGCGAAGAGTGCGGAAACAACATCTGGGTAGACAATGGGACGGTCTACCAGGAATGTGAGGACGAGTTCCACAGTGATATTATTGGCGATGCGATAGGTGTTTCAATGGCAGAAGCGTATGAGTATTTCGGCGATCCAGACGATGAAGATTGGATGGAGTGATATTTTCAACTCGCAAAAAATACATTGTCTCTTATGAAGGAACAAAACTTTATAGGAGGTTTTTACTATGAAAAAACTGAAGCTGTTTGTTGATGATTATGTGGAGCTTTATTATTATAGCATTGCGTTCACCAAGAAACACTGGCTCGGATGCCTAATTTATATGATCTTTTTGGTCGTATATGTTATGCTGATGACGTCGGAGTGGTTCTATGATGCTTTGCATAACACAAGCGTGCGCATCGGTCGTCTTAGAAACAGAATTATTCATGCTTTCAAGAAACGTAAGAAGTAAATGTTCAACGAGAAGAGAACTCATTCGTGGGTTCTCTTTTTTGTTGCTTTTAGAAAGGAGATTCGTATGCATTTCAACATTAACACGACTAGGATTGGCGCATCCATCGCAAAAGCAGTGCCTCATATTTTTACGGGGGCTGGAATTCTTTGGTTTGGAATCGGAGTAGTTGGCACGTTCAATCTTGGGCGAAAAGCTGCTTCGGAATGGAATGATATGGATGAAAAGAAGGCAAAAGATATTCTCATTAAAGATGTCTTGCCTGTAGCAGGTGCGCTTGCCATTGGCACGTCTTGTGTAATCATGTCTGATATTTGCAATACAAAGATGCTCCGTGCTACAGAGCACGCATATAACAATGTAGTTAAGAATTATCGGGAATACAAAGCGGCCGTTATCGGGGCGCTTGGAGCAGAGGCAAACAAGATTGCGATGAAAGCTTCGGTGGAGGATAAGCGACCGGAGCCTGATGAACCTCCTCTGCCACCAAATACATTTCATTTCTACGATGAATACTCACGAAATGACTTTGTGGCAGAATTGGCGGACGTTATCGCTGCCGAATACGACTTCAATCATCTGTTTCAAATCGAAGGCTGCGTGGCAATTAACAAATTCTATGACATGCTAAACCTCCCACATATCGAACGTGGTGACGAGAAGATGTTTGACTGTGGTGAGATTGCTGATTGGTCTGGCTGTGTATGGATTGATTTCGCTAATGTAGAACATATCGAAGATGATGGAACGAAGTGGTATTCAATCCACATGGACCCATACCCCACTATAGACGGGATTCTTGATTGGGACAGTTATGTAAACGAGAACAAGGTGCTTGGCGCCATGTTTAATCATTGATATTTGGAGGAATTATTATGCCTAAAGAAATCAAAACCATTAAGGTGATTGTTGACATTGTCGGCTCCGTTTCTGTCGCAACTCTTATCTATTGTCTTGGTTACCTAAATGGGTACAAAGCCGCTATGTTTAATCATTGATATTCTCGCAAAAATTTCCATCAGCATAATGAGGAGGTGAGTAACCTATGAAAAATCTGACAAAAGGCGAGATCGTCGGTGTAATTGGATCTGCGATTCTTACGGCTTTTGCTGGCGTATTATTAAATATCGCCACGCTTAGCGCAAACAAAGAAGAGATCCATGAAACCGTAAAGCGCGAATTGGAGGAAAGAAATGAGGTAGAACCTTAGTCATGAAAGGGACTGTATGAGAAATCATACGGTCTCTTTTTATTTTTCAAGGAGAAAGAAATGATCTACAGAGAAACTAATCCGATCGAAACGCTTGATGAAATCATGGAGGTATTCAGCGGTGACGAACTTGTAGATAAGCTTCGTGCATCGTATGGATATTCTGATTTGGAAATTGATGACGTGCTCATCGAATATGGAAGGAGATAAATAATGAACTTGAGAATTTCCCCGAAGGGAATTATTGGTGCAGTAAATGGGTTTGTCAATGCTCATGGCCATGAACTATTGGCCGCAGTAGGCATCTCTTCTTTTGTGACATCCATCGTTCTCGCAGTTAAGGTAACTCCTACTGTCCAAAAAGATATTTGTGATGCCGAGGAAGAAAAGGGCGAATCTCTCACGAAAACCGAAATCGTGAAGATTGCCGGTAAACATTATATTCCAGCTGCGGTTGCAGCAGTCAGTGGCGCGGCATGTGTTATTGGCGCTACCGTTATGGAAAACAAGAAAGTTGCTGCGGTTGCAACCCTGTGCCAGTTGACCGAGGACAATCTGCGTGACTTGAAAGCGCACGTCGCTGAGACAATTGGCGAGCGTAAAGCTCAGACAGTGATCGAAGAGACTGCCGCCAATAAAGTGGCGAATAAAGAAATCACGGAAGACAACTTTGTCCATACAAGATATGGTGAAAGTATCTTTTATGATCCGTGGAGTGCAAGGTTCTTTAGCTCCACGAAAGATCGAGTTGAAAGAGCTGTAAATGCGATCAACCTAAGACTAACCGGATGCGACTTTGTCTCGCTGAATGAGTTCTACGATGAGCTTGATATTCCGAACACGAACTTCGGTAATTACTGTGGTTGGACAAGTCAGCTCGGCGAAATCTTGCACGTATCTTATGGCTATGGGCCTGTACCGGATGGTCGAAGCTGTTCTGTGCTTGACTATACCGTTTACATGGAAGATTCCATTAGAAAGATGACCGGTGTAAGCGAAGTAATTGTGTAAAGGAGGACTTATGGATAACGATATTAAGAAACACGAATCCGTAGTCAAAGGTAAGACAGAAGTAAGCAAAAACCTTGATGTTGGAAATTTATTTTCCAAGTTTGTGTGCGACGGAGTTAAGACTGCTGGCAAATCAATGATTTCTGATGTCTTTCTCCCGAAGTGTAAGCAGGCCGTTTACGATACGCTCGTGAACGGTCTTAATGTTTTGTTCTGGGGGCCTGGAGGCAAACGTCCTATGTCTGGATCAAGTACAGGAGCAAGAATCCAGTATGCATCAGCAAGTGGAGCTAAGCCTGTGACGAACACACAGCGTGTTTCTCCAACGGTTAAACGGACGGTTGATCCGGAGGATATTACGTTCGAAAGCAGAATGGATGCCCAGAACGTATATGACACAATGGTTGATATTATTGACCAATACGATCGGGTAAGTCTCGCCGAATTTATGGAGTTGGCTGATATTCCGAACGACGACTTCACCTATCGCAAATACGGCTGGACAAGCTTACCGCCTGCCGATATTCGTAGACTTGGAAATGGATCTTATTATATTCGTTTCCCCAAAATGCAAATCATTTAATTTTTAGGAGGATATTTTATGAATCTCGCAAGTATGGCCACAACCCTGAACAAAGTCGGTAACGCCGCGCTTAGAACTCTGGAGCATCATGCTCCTAAAATTCTGCTCGGCGTAAGCATCGTCTGTGGCGTTGGTGCTACCGTTACCGCATGTAAGGCGACCTTGAAACTGCCTGAGACCATGAAGGAGATTAACGAGCAGGTTGATGCCGCTAAGAACATCGTCGTCGATGAGGATGACAAGCCTGCACATGCTGATGCAGAAAAAGAAAAGAACCACGAAGTTGCAAAGGCTTATATTTCCGGCGGCGTGAAGTTGGCAAAGCTGTATGGCCCTTCCATCGGTTTGACCGCTTCTTCCATTGTATGCGCACTGGCAGGTAGTCGTGTTATGAACAAGCGTTATGCCGGTGCATTGGCTGCGATCAACTCCACCGAGAAGATGTTCAGCGAATACCGTAAACGTGTGGTCGAGGAATTGGGGGTTGATAAGGACACTCAGTTCGCCAATGGCATCCGCGAAGTCGTGACCGAGGAGCCTATTCTGGACAAGAATGGCAATCCCAAGACCGATAAGAACGGCGAAGTGAAGACAACAAAGAAGACCGAACTGGAGTATAATCCTGACGTAAACAAGTATTCTCGTATGTTTGACGAAGTGTCCACCAACGAATGGGCCCCAAATGCGGATTATAACAAAACAAGACTTATGAGCTGTCAGAACTACTTCAATGAAATGCTGCACGTCTATAGATATGTCTTCCTGAATGATGTGTATAAGTATCTTGGTTATCCTATCACGGCATATGGCCAGGACGTTGGTTGGATTATCGATGAAGACACTCCTGATCCTACTATCGACCTGGGTTTGTATGATTTCAACGCAAATGGTAGCAGACGTATCGATGATTTGGATGAGCACACCAACGCGATCCTGCTGACCTTCAAGAACGTTCGTTACATCAAGGATAAAGTTTATCGTGCTCAGCGTATGTTTTGATATTTTCGAAGACATCGACAATTTGTGGGATAGACGTTGAAAGGAGATAAATATGACTTATAAGGAACCGTTGATCTTCATTGCTGGTGCGGCCATTGGCGCCGCTGTGACTGCGTTTGTTATGCGTCGTCGCTGTGATATTCGCATCAACAATGAGGTCGAAGAGGCTCGTAGCGCTTATAATGAGAAGCTGTCCAATCTAAGCATGAAGAACAGAAACAAGCCTGATATTTCTGAGCTTGTCAAAAGTGTTCTGCCGGATGACGTTTCTACGGAGGTTAAAACTCCCGAAAAAAGTGACTACAAGAAGTACGCCACCGTTACTGAAGAAGAGCCTGAGAATGTAGTCGTCAAGGCCAACGATGATATTCACATCGTATCCGAAGAGGACTATATGTATGATGGTAGCTACGAGAAGTTGACCGTCATTATTTATGCGGATGGCACTCTGGCCAGGGACGATGACGACGATCTTCTTGATATTGAAGATTCTATTGGCAGCACCGGTTATGATGCAGTCATGCATAATCCTGATCCTAGCGATGCTGTTTATATTCGTAACGAATTGAGCAATATTGACTACGAGGTGCTAACAAGCCAAAAGACATACACTCAGCAGACCGGCGTTTATATTGGCGGAGAAGCGAGGGACTAACGGATGAACCAAACTGAATATGAGTACAGAGAATGGCTCGTGTCATTGGCATTCGGTTTGTGCGAGGGCTTTGGCGACTATAGAGAGCTGTTTGAGTATTTATATTCTCGGGAGTTCATCTATACCGTTCCTAAGGATCGTAACAGAGTTGCCGATGGTCTCTGTCTAAGAGATACATTCTCAGATGCATACGGATATTTTGGAATTCGCGATGACCTCGATATGCCGTGTAACACACTTGAGATCCTCGTATCCATAGCGGACAGATGTGAAAAGCAATTCATGACCGATGCAGAACTGGGTGATAGAACAGGCATGTGGATGTATGGTATGCTTGTGAGTCTGGGCATCGCAGATCTGACGGACGGGTATTTCGATGTTGGAACAGCCAGGAGAGCCATTGATGTTTTCCTGGCTCGTTCTTATTGTCGAAATGGTCGCGGCGGCTTATTCACCGTAAAAAACAGAAACATAGATATGAGAAAAGTCGAAATCTGGAACCAAATGAATTGTTATCTGGACGAGGTGTGTGAATCTATGGATGCTTAAATTATATTTTGAAAGGGGAAAAGGCAGAGATGCTTGATTTTTTGAGGGTTGCAACGAGGCAACCAAAGAAAGGCGTCCTAGAGATCTATCCGAAATTTATATTCGACCATAGTTCAGACCTCATGATCCGTGGTGGTGATTTCTACGCGATTTGGGACGAGAAAAAGAATCTCTGGTCAACTGATGAATTGGATGCTGCACGTCTGATAGACGTAGAGCTTAAGAACTATGCAAACGAACATAGGAACGATTATGCCGATTTCCATGTCCAGGTCATGTATATGTGGGACACAGACAGTGGATCCGTTGACAAATGGCATAAGTTTGTACAGAAGCAATGCCGTGATAATTTCCATTTACTGGATGAGGAGCTCACATTCAGCAACACGGAGATTACGAAGGAAAGCTATGTAAGCAAGAGATTGCCATATTCTTACGAAGATGCTGCCTGCCCCGCATGGGATGAAATTGTTGGTACGCTGTACAATCCAGAAGAAAGGATGAAACTGGAGTGGGCAATTGGATCGATTGTGAGCGGCGAAAGCAAAAACTTGCAGAAATTCATCGTAATGTATGGCGCACCGAAAACTGGCAAATCTACCATTCTAAACATTATTCAGAAACTTTTCGAAGGTTATTGGTGCCCATTTGACGCAAAAACTCTTGGCAGCGCCAATAGCTCATTTGCATTGGAGGCGTTTAGAGGAAATCCACTTGTAGCAATTCAGCATGATGGCGACCTAAGCAGAATTGAGGATAACACTCGACTTAATAGCCTTGTTTCACATGAAGTAATGACGGTCAACGAGAAGTTCAAGTCGTCCTATGCAGCTAAGTTTAACACATTTCTGTTTATGGGAACAAACAAGCCAGTTCGAATCACCGATGCAAAATCGGGTATTATTCGACGCTTAATTGACGTATCACCGAGCGGAAATAGGATTCCATCGGATAGGTATCGTGAGCTAATGTCACAGGTAAAATTTGAACTTGGTGGAATCGCAGCAAAATGCAAGCATGTCTTCGAAGAAGATCCGCATTTTTATGATGAGTATATCCCTTTGGCAATGATGGGTGCATCAAATAGCTTCTATAACTTTGTCCTTGACAATTTTGACAAATTTAAGCAGGATGATGGCACTAGTATGAAGCAAGCTTGGGAGATGTACAAGAATTACAATGCCGAGGCCAATGTTACGTATGGATATTCTCAAATGCTCTTCAAAGAGGAACTGAAGTCGTATTTCAAGGAATTCTATGAGCGCACGACACTTGAGAACGGAACAAGGGTATGGAATTATTACAAAGGGTTTCTTTCCGAGAAGTTTGAGCTGCCAGAAAGTATGACACAGATTGATATTTCTGGCATAGACTTCCCGATGAATTGCAAAGAGTCTTTATTCGACAAGGAATTTGCGGATTGCCCGGCGCAATATGCGACTCAAAGTGGAACACCTCTTAAAAAGTGGTCCGATGTAACAACGAAGCTGAGTGATATTTCGACAAATATTCTACATTACGTTAACATTCCAGAAGACCGTAATGTGATATTTATCGACTTCGACCTGAAGGATCCTCAGGGCAACAAATCATTTCAACTGAACGCCGAAGCTGCGAGTAAATGGCCTAAGACATATGCAGAGCTGAGCAAAGGAGGTGAGGGAATACATCTTGTGTACTATTACACGGGAGACGCATCTAAGCTCAGTGCTTTATATTCTCAGGATGTTGAGATTAAGGTCTTTACCGGTGGCAGTTCTATGCGTAGAAGACTAAGCAGATGTAATGATATTCCCATCGCAACAATCAGCTCTGGCTTGCCAATTAAGGAGGTAAAACAAGTGGTTGATTGGAAGGGGTTTCAAGATGAAAAACATCTGCGGGCCTGTGTTGCAAGAAACCTTCTGAAAAAAAATGTCCCGTATACTAAGCCCAGCATCGACTTGATATTTAAGGATCTTGAACAGGCGTACAACTCCGGTATGGTATACGACCTGACGAACATGATCCCAGATGTACAAGCCTTTGCGCTCAGAAGCACTCACCAATCAGATTATTGCATGAAGCAGGTTGCAAAGATGAAGTTCAAATCTGAAACTGAATCCGAATGCGCTGACGCTCCCGGTGATGATCTGGTGTTCTTTGACGTTGAAGTATTCCCAAATCTGTTTGTGGTTGTGTATAAGATGCGTGGGAAACCTTGTGTGCGAATGATCAATCCTACTGCCGATCAGATTGAGATGCTTTGCAAGATGCGACTGGTTGGTTTCAACAATCGCGACTACGATAACCATATGTTGTATGCACGAATGATGAAATACTCAAATGAGGATCTTTACAAACTATCGAGAAGCATCATTAAAGAAAAGCGTGGTAAATTTGGTGGGGCTTACAACTTAAGTTACACTGATATTTACGACTTTTCTTCAACGAAGCAGAGCCTGAAAAAGTGGGAGATTGCACTTGGCATCCATCATCTTGAATTGGAATTCCCGTGGGACGATCCGGTGCCAGAGGAGTATTGGGATAAAGTGGCAGAATATTGTGAAAACGACGTAATTTCTACGGAGGCGTTGTTCGATCATTTGGAGCATACCGATTTTCTCGCAAGAGAGATCCTTGCTGACCTTGCTGGCATGTCCGTGAACACCAAGACAAATGACCTTACTGCTCAAATTATATTTGGGCAAGATAAGAAACATACGCAACTTGTTTACACGCATCTCGATACTGGAGAACAGGAACTACCACCTGGAGTTGAGCCGTCTAAGGAGAACAACCGTTTTCCTGGTTATGAGTATGTCAATGGCAAGAACATGTTTCGAGGTGAAGATCTTGGACGTGGCGGATGGGTTCTTGGCGATCCAGGTATCTATCTAAACGTGGCTCTTCTTGATATTGCAAGTATGCATCCGAATTCTGCTGTTGCGCTGATGTTCTTTGGAAAACATACAGAGAACTTCAAACAGCTTCTTCAGGCACGTATTTATATTAAGCATAAGGATTATGAATCTGCAAAGAAGTTGTTTGATGGTAAGCTTTCAAAATATTTAGACGACCCGAAAATGGCGAAGCAGTTATCTAAAGCACTAAAGATTCCGATCAATGCGGTTTACGGACTTACTTCTGCTCGGTTTGAGAATCCGTTCTATGATAAGAGAAATGTCAATAACATCGTTGCTCTTCGCGGGGCGTTGTTCATGAAGACTTTGTATGACGAGGTCACTGCAAAAGGATTTAAGATATTCCATGTCAAGACGGACTCTATTAAGATCGCCGATGCGACTCCAGAAATAATCAAATTCTGCATGGATTTCGCCACGCAATATGGCTACACATTTGAACATGAGGCATCTTATGAAAAGATTTGTCTCGTCAATAACGCCGTGTATGTCGCAAAGGCAGCTACACCTGAATGGTGCCAGAAGACATACGGATATTTGCCTGAAAAGAATGAGCCTAGCTACCTTGAAAGCGAAGGATATTGGGCAGCAACAGGTACTCAGTTCCAGGTTCCGTATGTGTTTAAGACTCTGTTCTCAAAGCAGCCTATCGATTTCGAAGACAAATGTGAGGTTAAATCTTCTAAGGAAGGAGCTTTATATTTGGACTTTGATGAGAACCTTCCAGATGGCGAACACTCTTATCGGTTTGTTGGTAAGGTTGGACAATTTACTCCGATCAAGGAGGGTTGTAGCGGCGCAAGACTTCTTGCTAAACGTGAAGACAAAAAGACTGGCGAGACCAAGTTCGTTGGTGTAACCGGCACGATTGGATATCGTTGGATGGAATCTGAAATTGTCCGCATGACAAATAAGCAGGAGCTTGCCGACGAGAATTATTATATTTCGCTTGTCAATGACGCCAAGGATGCTGTTAGTAAATATGGCGACTTCGAGTGGTTCGCAAGCTGATATTTGAAAGGAGAATCAAATGCTGAAAGAAAAAGCTCAGAACGCAGTTGGCGAAACTGTCGTCGACGGTATTAAGAGTAAACTCAAACAGGATCTGAAGGAAAATTGGAAAGATTATGCGCTCGTGGCGGCTGGATTGATTGGAGCTGCTGCGGGCGTTAATCTTTTGTTTAATGCAATTAACCGCCCTGTTGCGAATCGTAGCAACATTCACTTTTATATTCACATTGTTTAATTTTTAAATAAGGAGACTGAATTAACTATGAATAACCTCAAGATTGAAAACGCTCACATCATGTATAAGAATTTCGCCGGCACTCGTGACACCTATCACCCAGGCAAGCGTAACTTCTCCGTCGAACTCAGCGATGAGGAGGCAACTGCACTGGAGGCCGATGGCTGGAACGTTCGCCGTAAACCCAGTAAGGCAGACCCTGACGTCATTATCAACTCTCTGCCTGTTGACGTGCGGTTCGACTTTTTCCCTCCTAAGGTCGTTATGATCGGCGAGAGCAGCAAGAAAGTAACCTATCTCGACGAGACTACAGTTGGTCAGCTCGATACTGCTGCTATCGTGAATGTCGATCTCATGATTCGTCCTCGTGAGTGGACCGCCGTTGGTAAGAGTGGCGTTAAGGCATATCTTAAGACCGCTTATATTACCATTGAGGAAGATGATCTGGATCTGAAGTATGCCGATCTGCTCAACGACGCCGGTAATTATATTTCCGGTAATACAGCCGACGACGAAGTTGATGGCGACCAGCTGCCCTTCTAAGGAGTGTGAATAATGGAAAACGTAAATCATCCGTATCATTATAACGCATCAAATAAGATCAATGGAATTGAGTGTATCGATGCGCTTGACGCTTGTGTGTCCACATACACGAATCCTATTCATGCAACGTACGTATGGAATGTAATTAAATACTTATGGCGAGCACCTCTGAAAGGAAAATACGACGAAGACATCAAAAAAGCCAAGTGGTACTTAGACCGTTTGGTGAGTTGTTTGGATAGGTCGGTGGATCCTGATGCCGATTAAGCTGTATGACCATCAGCTTGATGCTCTAAATGATATTTCTAATGGTTGTATTCTGTGCGGTGGCGTTGGTAGCGGTAAGTCTATCACTGCTATCGCATGGTATTACCTCCAAAATGGAGGCTCCATAGAGACACTTAAAGGCGGGGATTACATAAAAATGCCTGATCCGCCAAAAGATCTTTATATTATTACAACCGGTAGAAAGCGGGACACCAAGGAGTGGGAAGGGGAGTTGCTCCCTTTCCTGCTCTCATCCATTGAACAATATTTATATTCCAATAAAATAGTCATCGATAGCTGGAACAACATACCAAAGTACGTTGGAATCCACGATGCAATATTTATATTTGATGAGCAGCGCGTTGTTGGGTATGGCACTTGGACAAAAAGCTTTTTGAAAATTACAAAAAGCAATATGTGGATCATGCTATCGGCAACTCCTGGCGATACATGGACGGATTATATACCGGTGTTTATTGCAAATGGGTTCTATCGCAACAAGACAGAGTTCAATGAAATGCATGTTGTGTTTAAACCATTCTCAAAATTCCCCCAGATTGACAAATACGTAAACATTGAGCGACTCATAAGACTTCGTAACCGTATTCTCGTCGATATGGATTTCAATCGTCCAACCGTAAGGCATAGCTTTGTGCTCCCTTGTGAGTATGACATTGATATTTACAAATCAATCACGAAGGATCGTTGGAACCCATACAAAAAAGAGCCAATTATGAATGCATCTGATCTTTGTAGCGTGTGGCGGAGGAGTGTTAATGAAGACCCATCAAGATCCGAACAAATTCTTGATATTTGTTCGCAGCGAAAGCGAGTCATCATCTTCTATAACTTCGACTATGAGCTTGATATTTTGAGAAGTCTGCCATATGGAGATGACGTTGCCATAGCAGAATGGAACGGGCATAAGCATCAAGAAATCCCGTCTACAGATCGTTGGGTGTACCTTGTGCAGTACATCGCCGGAGCTGAAGGTTGGAACTGCATCAAAACCGACACAATTATATTCTATTCTCAGACGTACTCTTATCGTACACTTGAACAATCTATGGGTAGAATAGATCGTCTTAATACACCGTATCGAGACTTATATTACTACCATTTAAGAAGCAAAGCGCCTATCGACATTGCAATTGCACGGGCGCTTAGAAGCAAAAAGAAATTTAATGAGACACGCTATGTGTCATCCATGACTAAAACAAAAGGAGTAACAAATTATGCGAAAGTATCTGCGTAACATTGCTAGAAAAAATATGGAAAAGGCTGGTGTAAAGCATTTCAATCGGCATCGTGGTAGAGACGGTAAACGCACCGATTCTTACTTTGCACTTAACTGGAGGGATTGGGTTAATGCCTGATATTCGGCAGTTTGAGGTTGACTTCAACACCTATTGCAAGCTCTGTAAGCATAAGGATGTATTGGATGTCGACGAGCCTTGTAACGAGTGCCTGACGCAGTTCTGGAACTGGAATTCTTCCAAACCAATTAATTATATTCCAGCGAGCAAAAGCGACTCTGTACGGTCTAGGAAGGCGGACAAAGGACGTGGTAAATAACCTCGCAAAAAATTCAGTCCTTATAATGAAAGGAGCTGAGAAGCTATGGAATCTAAAAACCAAATCTTCTATTATGGATTAGGAGGAGCGGACAAGAACTTCAGAGCCCTAAACTTTGAATTCATCGAATCCAGTAAGTATTCGATCTGGGTTGAGAACCTGGTGATCAACAATATGTTGGAAAGAAATCCAAGCATTGTTGAGATCTATGCGATCGACAACAGACGAGGACTTAAATGGGATTTCGCTGAATCCATTCGTGAGGGCAGTGTTGAATCCTGTCAGTTATTCAAAGACATTCTTAGAAGGGAAGGCAAGAAGGTTTATCCGGCTAATGCTTAACCTTTATGGAACCTGGTGTATTTTACATCGGGTTCCAATTTTTATATTTCGGAAGGAGAACGAAATTTATGGGATACTCAATCGATCAGGTAAAGGAGAATATGCCTCAAATTGGTGAAGAGGCAAACGGAGGCATCGTCGACTATGTTAACGTTGAGCACCTTTGGTATCGCGTTATGAGGCGAGATGGAACGAACGAGGCATTTAAGATGCCAAAAGCGAAAAGAATTACTGGGAATAACAAGAAAGTTAATACTCGAATCAAGAATCCGAAAACTTTTCCGGTGTTGGATATTTAGGAGGTTAGTTATGGAAGTAAAAAGAGTAATTATCCGTAGGCCTGTATCCGATGCCGATAAATTGAGAGCGCTGACTATTGTTGCAAATATAGATATGGCTCGGTTTACACAGCTGATTAGTCCAGACAATCATAGCCATTCGTTAGATGATATTCTTTTTGTCACAAAGACAATAACTGCAATGGACAATGCGTCAAAACTTTTTGGGTTTTCGAGTGTGACCGACTTTGCAGATTTTATGAAAATTTACGGTGTCGATGCTCTTACATAGAAAGGAGAACTGATATTTATGGAAGGCAATACCATTGTTTGTGATGATGACATCAACGTTGTTAATATCGAACTTTTCAGAAGAACCGGAGTCGAATATGCATGGGAAAATCGGTACCGTTGCGTTTGCTGCAAAAAGCCCGTTTCTGCAGATGATAGCTATTCAAGTAGTGGTCATCGTCTGATTTGCGAAGCTTGTTATAACAAGCACTTTGATGGCAATATTTTAAAGGCGCATAAATGGATGCGTAAAGACAAGACACGATAAAAACATGGAGGAATTATATTTATGATTAAGATTGAAAACACTCAGGTCGTTGGTTGGGAAGCTGTTGTTCGTGGTATGCGGAATCCGTTGAACTCTTGGGATAAGAGCGATAGTGTCTTTGTTAAGGATGATGAATACTATGATATTAACGGTAACAGCGGACCTTACAATGGAGTAGTTACCGACGACGAAACGTTTTTTGTTGCTGGTCCGAAAGATCTCGACCTTATGAAGCGTCTTCGCAATGCCGGTACGGACCATCGTAAGTTCATGCGGATGATTACCGTGTATGTTGATATTACGGCTCCGCTGTACTGGTGGAAAGAATTCGATACGTACAAAGTAGGTACGGTTGCAAACTCTTGCTCCACGATGCACAAGATTGCAGCGAAGGAGTTTACGCTGGAGGATTTTAGTTGTGAGCATCTTTTTGACGTTAAAGATATGATCCACTCGGATCAACGTAATGAAAACAGCATCAATAAAGATATTGCTTTTGCGGCTGTAAATGTTAATGGGAACGATTGTTATTTTACTCCCAAGGGGTTTATTCAGATGACCTGTAACATCCTGAACCGCTACCGCAACCGTTTTCTTGAAACGAACGATAAGCGGTACTGGTGGCAGATGATCCAGCTCCTGCCAAGTTCTTACAACCAGCGCCGGACGGTCATGCTGAACTATGAGGTTCTGGCAAACATGTACAGATCTCGTAAAAACCATAAGTTGGATGAGTGGCATACGCTCTGCAATTGGATTGAGGGTCTGCCATATTCGGAGCTGATTACTGGTAAAGAGGAAAATTATGGCTGATGCCTTAATAATTAAATGCCGTACACAACTTTCATGCGAACAATTACGGACTATCCTTGATCATCTTAAAGCTCAGAAAGAGAATGGAGTGATTCTTCTTCCACCTTATTTAGAAGCTCAAACGATTCCCGATGATATTGAAATCAAACTTATTGATGAAAGGGGAGAACCAGTTGAATGATTAAAATGTTCATCAAAAAGCCTGTGAAGGTTCAGGCGGTTCAATGGACTGGGAATAATTATGGAGAGATTGCCTGTTTTATTGGGCATGTTCGCTCTGTGTATCATTTAAACGACGAATATATAATTATTGATACGTTTGAAGGAGATCACTGCTTAAGAAATGGCGATTGGATCATTCGTGGATTTAATGGTGAAATCTATTCATGCGATCCTGATATTTTTGAAAAGACGTATGATGTATTGGATGTCGACGAGCCTTGTGAGGAGGTTGCCGAATGATTTGGCCAGACGATGTCTCATTTGAAGGATATTCTAAAAAGGTATCTGAATGGTTCAACGACCCAAATCACTTTATCGGTGACCCTCCAATTGATGCGCAGTACGCTCTCGACCTTATATTTGGATGATCCGGAATACATTCTGGTAAAAATTGAAAAATGATTAAATTAAGAGCAAGGACTCAGAGTAAAATCTGGGTCTTTTCTCTTTTTATATTTTTGAAAAGACACATGAGGAGGTTTTTATGACCCGCAAACGAGCAATTAAGAAACTTATGGGCCACGGTTACAGTCGAAATGAGGCCGAATTCTGGCAGTCGCGTATTGTTGAATGGCTTGGGTGTAATAAAGCAGTCATAAGATACGTCGAGTATATTATTCCTAATCATTGTTACTTTGATAAAGCAAAACTTATATTTGGAGTTGATGTAGCTAATGAACCGTGAAGAATTTATATCTGAGCTGAATAAGCGAGAGGCGTGTTTTGAGCTTGACATTGATAAGTATCGTTTTATTTTAGCAAAAAGTTTTATAGTCGATGGAGATGAAAAGAAGCTGCAAATTGCTCAAGAGGAATGTGCAGAACTCATCCAGGCAATCAGCAAAAGATTGCGTGGAATTGCTAAAGACGATACTGATATTCTCGAAGAACTTGCGGATGTAAAAATTTGCCTGGATATGATTGCAACGGCCTGTTGCTTCACGGGGAATGATATTCAGAGAGCAATCGACGTGAAAATCGAACGAGAACGAAAACGGCTTAACTCTATGGGCATTACCGTTTAAAAATTTGAACCAGCAGCACGAAAGGAGATTATATTTATGACTTTCCAGTTTATAGTTGAATATATCGAACCTGAATGCGATTTGCCTTTCAACTTTGGATATACAGAGGAAGAATACAAAGACCTCGGCGGTCGAATCAAGTCCAAGCGCATCCGAGCAAAGAATGGAGGGCAGGCCATTAAGATTTTTCAGCAGAAGTATCCGAAGCTTGAAATTATCGGATGGAGGTAATGAGAATGGGTTGTTTTGATTTTATGGGTTTGTTAAGAATACTTAAAGAGAAAGACTAACTATTAAAAGTCAAGTCCCAATTTAGCGGTGGTGGTGCGAAAACTTAAACAGCAAAAACGGTATGACAAGCAGAGCGTCGCTGACGGCGCTCTAAGGAAGGCTTGACAGGGTTTAGACGGCGGCTCGTCTGTATGGCTGCCTGGTCTGCTCCATTGCGTAGATCAAGCGCACAAGCTTCTTGGCAGCATGAGAAATGGCGACATTGTAATGCTTTCCCTCACCTCGCTTCTTGGCAAGATAGGCCGCGAATATTGGGTCCCAGTTACAGACAAATTTGGCAGCATTGAAAATGGCATAACGCAGATACCTGGAGCCTCGTTTCTCCATGTGGGCGTAGCTGCTGGTAAGCTGTCCCGACTGGTAGGTAGATGGCGAGAGGCCAGCGTAAGCGAGAATTTTATCCGCGGAATCAAAATTGGAGAAGTCTCCGACTTCAGCCAAAATCATAGCGCCCATGCGGCTGCCAATGCCGGGAATGGACGTAATGGGAGAATGAAGCTTTTCCATTATGGAATCAATTTCTGCTTCAATTTCCTCAATCTCCGCATCCAATTCGCCAATAAGATGGATGGTATGCTTCAGTTCCAGAGACTTTGCCGGCATAGCGGAGCCAATGGATTTTCTGGCAGCGTCCCGGATTTGAATCGCTTTCTCTCTTCCGTAACGGCCTTTGGATGCCTCATGCAGCAAATTTGTCAGCCGGGTCAAGTGTGCGGATGCAACCTGCTTGGCCCCTGGAAATTCACTGAGAAGTGCGTAAACAGATGCCATATGAAGGGTAGGGACCAATTTTTCCAGTTCCGGAAAGAGAATACAGACCAATCTGGCAATGGAGCTTTTCAGCTTTGCCCGCTCTTGAACTTTGTCAAATCTGTATCTTGTTAGTGACTTTAGCTCTTCGTTGTGATATGATATGTCCGTGTAGGACTTGAGGTCCACATCAGACATTAGCATAGTCGCAATGGTTCGCGCATCGATCCGGTCAGTCTTGGTTTTGCGAAGGCTCAGGCTTTTCCGGTATAGGTTGGTGTGCAGCGGATTGATAACATAGGTGGCTAGACCTTTGTTAAGTAGAAATCCAAGAATGTTGTAGCTGTAATGTCCGGTAGCCTCAAGCCCTACTTTTATTTTATCCTCCGGGCGGGTACAGCTGCGAATGGTTTGCAGAAGTGTGTCAAAACCTTCCGCGTTGTTGGCGATGGTGAAGACATCTGCCAGGACTTCACCTTCCGAGTTGAGGATGAAGCAGTCATGCTTATCCTTGGCTACGTCAATTCCCACACAAATCATGATGAATACCTCCGGTATGTTTCTTTCGATGCTGGTTCCACAGGACACTTTACTCTTGTAACCTTGTTCCACATAAACCGTCTGGCGGTATCTAACTGATTAACAATACTGTAAAGGGCTGTGGTTGGAGCCTTTCTGGAACCGTCTTGCGGTAGGAGTGATGTACCGATCCACAGCATCCTTTACAGTGTAGCACATGTCCTTGGAGAGGGACACTAAAAACTACTACTCTATAATACAAGGATACGAGTTGTGTTTACATCCCGGAGAAAGGGACGAATTTCATATTCAGCTGACACATTGGGATTGGGAAACATATAGGCGATTCAATGTAACAGAAATAGTTTCATTGGATGCCATAGAGCAATATCAGAGTGGTCCTGACTGTGCTTTGGTCGATGTTTTTCTAGGCATGATGGAACAGTTGGATAGAAGAAGGGTAGGCGATCTTGGTGACAAATAACCCTTATTATACCCATATCTTTTGCTCATGCGGCGGAATTATTGGAGATGAATCCGGGGAAGTAGACGTCGATATGATTCGATGCCTTAAGTGCGGCAAAGTGTATCCTATTTGGAAGCTGGATTACGACATCATATATCGAAACGAGAAAACCAATTGGATTTACCCGGTTAAAAGAAAGGACTGATATTTATGATCGAAATTGTTAAGCCTGGAAAGCGGGTTGTTTATGAGTTTATTTGTTCGCAATGCGGATGCCAGTACATCGCTGATACAAATGATGTTGATATACTTTTTACATATAAAGATATGGTGTATTCTTGTTGTTGCCCGAATTGCAATTTGGGAAACATTGGCGCCAAAATCACTTATGGAGGTGACAAGGAATGACCGACGCTATGTACAAAGAAATTCAAGAAAGACGTAGAATACTCGGCCTAGATCCCGATGACTTTCTGATTGATATTCCGATGGTGCATCGTATCGTTCAGATCGAGGAGCGCTATGACATTACTGTGTACGCCACTGTTTACAGTAACTTCGGCCCGATTGGGGAGCATCTCACGCTTTTATATTTGACCGAAAACCAGGAAGACTGGGAAGAAGAAAAGAGATGGTTGCGAAAAATGCAGCCAATCGCTTATGTCGTAAACCTGACCTACCCTGAGCTTTCTGAATTCGGCACGGTTATGCTTCGTTCACATGACGGGGTGCTTGAGAGGATCGGATAGAAAAATGGAAACCGTTGTAGATTTTACGAGCGATGAATTCGTGAAATTCCCAGAGCGTTTGAATTTATATTTTCGCTCGCCTCTTACCGTTATTAAAATCAGATCGATGTTGCATAAAGGTTACGTCATCAAGGCTGTCTACTTCGGGGATAGCCTTGATATTCATGATTGGTTTAGAGTCTGTGTAACTTGTCCAAAGATCGGTAAGTATGTTAAATACTATTACACGTTCTCATACGGCGATCGGCATAGCGAAAATGGTCTTATTAAGTTCCTAAGAAGCATCGACGAGACATTGCCTGCGGAGGAATACAAATGAAATTTAGTTGCCATGGATGCACAGAGCGTACACCTACTTGTCATTGTACATGCGAGAAGTATATCGAAGAATCTAAGCAAAATGAGATCGAAAGAAACGCAAGACGCAACTCAGTCGATGCGTACACAATCAATACGATCACAAAGCAAAAGGATTACGCAGCAAAGGCTAGGTTGAGACATCCATTAAGCCCCGGTTGTATTCGTTAAACTCGCAATAATTTCATGCCGTATAATGAAGAGAAAGCAACTCTTAATTAGTACAAATTTATATTATTAAAGGAGAATTATTATGTTTAACGTTGCTATTATCGCTATGGTATGTGTATGCTACCATCTCTATGATGCTCTGGAGACTAAAGAAGAGCAGAAATTCGAAGCTAGAGAAATGGCTAAAGCTAAGGAGGAAGGATATGAAGTTTATTTCGCTTGATATTTATGATCAAGAAGAAGGGACCGATTACGATTCCTCCTTCTTTTTTATTTTTGAAAGGAGAACAAAATAATGCTTGAAATTAATGATGTGGTGAAATTAAATTTAAACGCATGCTGTTATACTTCCGAGGAACGTTCATGTATGGATGGGTTGAAGGCTACGGTAACAGAACTACGCGTTGGTTTTGTCGTAGGCATTGACGATAGGCTTGATCGAGCCGAGGTTGTTTTTGACGGATTGCCGTATACGATGCTTGTTCCAATGGACTTCCTCAAAAAAGTTGGGCGGATCAGGCCGTACGCTATCAATAACGGAATTGAGAGATATGTGCCGGGTAAATGCGTAAAGATAGGGAACTCAATATATCGAATCGCGTATATTGAATTATTCGGAAGTATGTTTGGTGATCTGGAACTTATTTTTGCGCCTCGGGTTTACCTTAATGATAACACTGATAACACTCAGATTCTGGAGTGGGTATCGCCGAGCATATACCACGCTGTGTTTTGGCCCGATGATGTCGACGAGAGTCCGTGTGAAAATGGCAAAGCAAGCATGGGCTATAATGCCAAACAGATATTTGTAGATGATTGTGATGGAGGTTCTTCAATGACAAATGATATTCAAACTGCTATGTGCAACGCTTCTACCAAATTCCAAATGGAAACAAAACTGTTGGGACAGAGTCTGAAAAAGGCTCTTGGGCTTGACATCTCTCCTAACCCTATCCAGAAAGTTATATTCAATGCCCCTGCCACGATTGTCTTCTGGAAAGACGGTTCTAAGACCGTTGTGAAGGCTCAGGGTGACGAATACGACCCGGAGAAGGGTTTGGCTATGGCGATTTCTAGGCACTATCTGTGCGACGTCTGCGGCCTTGAGAGGTATGATGGTGTGTTCAATAGATATTTGCCGAAAGACAAAAATTAAGGAGGTATTCACATGTGCCTTGCTGTAGCGATATTGATATTCTTGCTTTGTCTGTCAATGCTGTTTTACATTATTAAATTCGCGATCGGCTTTGCCATTAGCGTTTGGCTTTTTGGTCTCGTGCTGCTTGCTATCATTAGGACATTATAAAAAGGAGAATTATATTATGCCAATCAAAGATGCTACGAAGGAAGATATTGAGGCTATGAAACGTCGTCTGGCCGAAGCAAAAGCTGGGTTGCAGATGGATCAGGCGGTTAAAATGGCTAGCAAGCACAAAGATGCCAAGAGAGCGGAGGCGAAAACTCATGCCTAAGCGCGTAGATATTTTGAAGCCAGTTCTTCCAATTGGGCCTGTTCATTATACTGTTGACCGATACGTTGATGATATTTTTATCATTCAGCTTTACAAAACCGGTTTGAAGGAGTTGCAATCCTACACTGTTTCGCTTGAGAACATACATGATATTCTCATTAAGTTCAACAAGCTTGGCTATATTGCCGACCGGATCGCATTTTGATATTTTGAGAAGGAGATTGAATCATGATCGTAACAAAGGACACGAACGTAAATGACCTGTGCGCTACCTGCAAAAACCGCTCCATTTGCAAATACGCTCTGACCGACCAGGAGGCTCTCAGCGGCCTCAGGATCGGAGATAGCGATGGGCCGTTCGTTGTATCAATCGAGTGCAAACATCGCATTATGGACATCAACTGGGGCTCACGCGAAGCAAATAATAGTGTTGCTAAGGAAAAATGATATTTTGCTGAAAAAAGGAGTAAAGCCGATGTCATATTATTGTTGCTCATTCACCTATTTCACAGAAAGTAATCCTAGTGTTACTATCGAGGAAGCTGCCAATTTCTGCGATGTTTCGAAGCCTACAATTCGTAACAACATCAAGAAATACGGCATGCACACCTGGAAAGATGACCGTGGCGTAATCCATATTCGGACACTTGATCTCCTGCCTTATTACAGGACTATTCGCGAGAACAAGCTTAAGCAGGCAGAGACGCTGTATAAGAAGGCAAATAATTTGCTGAATAGGCGGCTCAAGTTTTACGATGATATTCGTAGAGAATTCGACGATATGGTTGACGACTGCGATGACTATTCCTATGGTAAGACCGCTGCAACTGTTGAAAAAGCGCGGATCGAGGTGCTTGAGGCGGGGCATATTATGGAAAAGCATTGCAATGAGTATGTTCGTCTTCTCTATGAACTGATCGCGGTGTAATCGCATAAAAATACTTAAAGATTGACGACTTGATATTTTCAGGTCGTCTTTCTTTTTAACTTTGGAGGTATATCAATGAAAATTAGATATGTTGGTAAGGATGGGATTGGAGGTATTTTTAAAAGAGGAGAGGTATATGATGGTTTCATACTCGTAGGGCCTATTTATATTCATGTGACTGTTTACGTCGATGAGAAGCCATATACTTGCTGGCTCAGATCTAGAGAAGCTGCTGAGAAATGTTTTGAGATCGTATGATATTTGAGAGGAGAAACGTTATGACAAACGAAGAGATTATTCAGGAAGTTATTGCAAAGTTGGAATTGGAAATTGAAAGCACCGTAAAACGCATTGACTTGTTATGTGATAAGGCAGAGGATACTGGATATGCCGTGCTCAGAGAAAACAATGTTGTTACCATTAGTGGAAGAAAACCGTGGCAAAATTTTCTATTGCAAGGAGAGTTCGATGAATTGAGAGGAAGGATTAATGGTTTGCGTATCGCTATTATGTATTTGAAAAGGAGTGAATACTAAATGAGTTTTACAATGATGCGATATATTGGGGACGGGGATGTCTTAGAGTATGGTAGAGTCTATAACTGTAGAATAAGTGCATTTAGTGGCGATTCAACAAACTGCAATATTACAGTTGAGGTAAGCGACCCTTCCAAGGATTTGATTGCCGTGCAAATATTATATTCGTCGATTGATAATTATCTTATGGACTGGAAGTCGGTATAGGTATTTTTGGAGGTATTGTTATGAATTACAATGGTAACAGAGGCATCATGTGTAAGTGCGCTGAGTGTGGTAAAAATGTGTTTTTGCGTGAAATAAGCGGTAAATTTATTTATCGGGGCGCTTATGGCAACGAGATGTTTATCCATCCAACCAAGTACGAGGATCTTCCTGCGGGATGGAGTACCGACGATAATGGAGATCCTATTTGTCCGAGATGCGTGGTTAAATCGAAGCATGGAGAGTCGGCGTTAGAAACCATTTGGGCACGACTTGGCGTTACTATTTATGTTACGAAAGCCCAGTATGATACTATCATGGGTGATGACCACGATAAGGCTGAAGCTGAGTTTTTGGCGGCAATAGATGAGGGGCGTTATGAACCGGACGGGAACAGTTATATTCCTGACGACGAAATTGAGTTTGATATTTGAGAGGATAGAGCTATGGAGAAATATTCTTTAAGATTTAGAGTTTGTAATTGGATTTATGGAAATCAACTTAGAGTATGGCTGTATGAAGTCCGTTATTCATTATATAACGTGTCATATTATAATAATATTCATAAATTTCGTAACTCAATTTGGGAATCAAGAGCCTCATTTGACAAGATTCTCTTCAACATCAATTGCGTAACCGATCGGCTACATTATATTATGAAAAGTGAGCATATCATTAATGGAGACTATACTTCGAAACCATTCTCATTGAGATTTCGCATTTGCAATCTAATTTACGGCGACCAGTTGCGTAATGTTTTGGCTGTCGATATGGCAGCTCTGTATGATATCTATCAGCATTTGATTCGACTCCAGTTCAATGAAGATATTCCAGAAATTTATCTTGATAAATTCAGGGAAGTTACCAAAGATATTGTTAATATTATGTACTAAAACAAGGTGGTGATGCTTTGTGCAGTCTGGTGAGCAGCTGAAGTCTCGTAGAATTAGTCTTGGGATGAGTGTTTCGAGAGTTGCGAAGTTGACTTTTTTGACAAGACAAACAATTTACAACATTGAAAATGGACTTGGATCGAAAGCTACGATCAATTATTTGGATCTGTTTTATGGCGAATTTGAGTCAAAATTGCGCAGTTTTCAGAATAAGTGAATTCTAAAATGTAAAATTATTTGACAAAACATAAATCGTACTTTTAGAAAGTGGTTTTCGTTTTTGTAAAACTATTTGACACTTTTTGGTCGATTTTCGTTTTTGTAAAACTATTTGACACTTTTGCGGCTAAATGGCTAAATTATTTTTCAACTACACACGAGAAAAATAAAAATATATAAAAGAATATGCGAAAAAATCTATCCATTTAGCCGCAAGGTTAAATAGGCGGCAAAATTATATTTTTGGAGGGTTAAAAATGTTTGAAGTAAAACGATGCCCTATCTGCGGGAAAGAGCCAAAAATTGTTCGTGATTGGAATTATGAGATTAGTGGGTTTGGCGCTTGGTGTACAATTCAGTGTAAACCCGTTATGCGGAATCCACACCTAAAAATTGAGGAAGGTAAATCCACATGGGGCAGAGCATTGCAATATGCTATTGCGCGTTGGAATCGCTCTGTTGAGGAATGCAAATGATATTTTTGGAGGGTTAAATTAAGATGTCTAAGAAGATCAAAAGGTTGAAGTTGAAAATGGTGACGATCGAGTGTGTCCATTTTCGTATGAGGGTGTGGTCCAATATATGTGGTGTACTAGTGAGAATCTTTTATTTTTGCTCAAGAAATAAAATGTATAAGGCAGGCAGTGTTGTGCGCCGTTTGTATAATAAAGCATTCGCCATGCACGATATTTGCTACAGAAAAACAAAACGTATGCTCGAAGCTGTTTCGAAAGAATGTGACGAATTGGAGGAATGATATTTTGGTGGTTGCGGTGATCATGGTTATCACAGTGGTTGTTATTATTGTGGCCTCGCAAATTTAACAGTTGCCTTTATGAGGAATACTCAAAACTATTTATATTTGGAGGTATTATTATGAAGAGTGAAACGGCTAGGATCATCGATTTGGCGGCCACTTATGTTCAGGTACCGCACGTATTTATTTGTGGGTTTATAGCCGCGGTTGCATTTGCAGTTACCGAGGGCGATAGAAGCATGCCTATATATGCGTGGTTCCCTGCAACAGGAATATGGAAGTCTTATATCGATGTGGATGGCCGCATCAAACATCGTGTGATCCCTTATAAAGAACTATTCAATTGATATTCCCAAATAGGACTTTCTACGGAGAGTCCTATTTTTCGCATTATTTTCAACTACTCTTATGAGAATAAATTCTAGGAGGAGTTTTTATGAAACCTACAATTGGATACTTTATTTACTCGGTTGGTTGTAACGCTATCGTTACGTTCACAATAGCCGTCATTATGGCGCTGTATGTTATATTTGGACATCCAGCATATCTTGACGAGTATTTTAGAGCGTTATGGTATACGGTATCAATCGACACAGTAATATCGTGCTCCGTTGTGATTTGTTTGAAAAACTTAAAGCATTTATAAGGGAAAGGAGAGCTACCTTGATATTTACAGGCAGTTCTCTTTTTTGCAATTGGACCGCTCGCAGATATTTCAATTCCTTTAATGAAACAATATTAAAGGAGGATTTTATTATGTTTCTTTTTGGTATGTTTGTAGGTGTGATTAGTGGTGTCGCGATCATTAAGCTGCACAACTTGATGAATGATATGGATTCACAAGCAAAGCAGTTTGCATCCGATGCAAAGGAAACCTACGCATTTTGGAAGGAGAAAAGAAAAAAGACCGAATAATATTTGTCAAAAGAGAAGCTTTACAAGGGTTTCTCTTTTTTTCAAACTCGCAAAATTTTCATGTCATATAATGAAGAGAAGAATCATTCTCATCAACAAAAATTTTATTATTAAAAGGAGAAATTATTATGTTGAAGAAGATTATTGCTACTATTTTGGTGGTTATTGTTATGGCAAGCATGCTGGTAATTCCGGCAAATGCTATCGCTATGCGTGAAGATGACCGACCCATTGGCGTTATCGGACTCGACCTTTTGATTAAGTTATACGATAAGTATAGAGATTCTGAAGAAGAACCTACTATCGATTACGAAATCACTATGGCGATTGTCGATGGCCATTGGCTCGTTCAAATGGAAGGCAGAGATGCATTTGATGGATATTGTGCAGCAGGTTGCTATGACCATTATCCGACCGAAGAAGACATGAATATTCTTTGGGTTAACAGAGTAACTGAATCTGAATTGGATGAAATTCTTGATGTGTTGAATTAACTCTATAAAGGAAGGTTCGCTGAAATTACAGCGGATCTTCCTTTTTTTGCACTCGCATATTTTTCAAGTCCTATTATGAGTAAAAACGAAAATATAAAACTATGGAGGAATAATTATGAAAATGTTAAGTATTGGATTCGCGTTATCTATTGGATGGCATCTCGGAGATGCTTTGATCGAGTTCTTATATTATATATTTATGGAATCGATAAAGAAAACAAGATGGTATTCAGAGATAATCGGACGAAAAGAAATAGTAAAAGATTATGATTGTGCAAATGTAGTTAAAAACAAAATCGGTTTTGATATCAATTAGGATTATCACGAAGAGAACTTTCTACAGAGAGTTCTCTTTTTACCGATTGATATTTTTAAAGCGTTGACTACCCTCGCAAAATTTACAAGGGGTGTAATAGAGAGGAAGACAATTACGTCTTCTTTATATTTTAGGAGGTATGGAATGAAACGAGAAAATAGCTTTCAAGGTTCGCTGATTAAAGAACTAAAAAAGATATTTCCAGATTGTATTGTTTTGAAGAATGATTCTTCGTACATACAGGGTTTTCCAGACCTCTCGATTTATGTCGGAGATAAATGGGCTTTGCTTGAATGTAAGCGAAGTCGGAATGAGATCCATCAGCCGAACCAGGACTTTTATATTCAGAAAGCCAGTGGTATGAGCTATGGGTCTTTTATTTATCCTGAGAATAAAGACGAAGTCATTGAAGAGCTAAAAGCGTATTTTGCTTAGCTCTTTTTATTTTTGAAAGGAGAACAAAATAATGGCTTTTGTGTTTAATCCTCATAGGAATCTAGTTGGGCAGCATGCGTTGCTTAGTGCAAGCAAGTATCATTGGACAAGATACGATGATGATAAATTTGTCAATTTTTACACTAATGCGATGGCAGCGGCACGAGGTAGTGAACTTCATGATTTCGCTGCTAAAGCTATTAAATTAGGTGTTAAACTGTCGGGCAATTCAACGATTGCTATGTATGTGAATGATGCAATCAGTTTTGGTATGACGCCAGAACAGCCTTTGTATTATTCTGAGAATTGTTTTGGCACTGCTGATGCAATTATATTTAATAAAAACAAACTTCGTATTCATGATTTGAAAACCGGAGAGGGACAAGTGTCAATTATTCAGCTTCGAATTTATGCGGCGCTGTTTTGTTTGGAATACGGAGTCAAACCAGAATCAATTAAGATCGAATTGCGAATTTATCAGTCCGGAGAGAAAGTATGTGAAGAAGCAGATCCGGATGATATCAGAAAAATCATGGATACCATTATTCATTTTGACAAAATGATATTTGATATGAAACGAGGAGTGAACTGATATGCCTTTCTGTGAATTTGATTACAGATACGAAGATTTTGTAGTCAACAATGAAGACTTAGAAGACGAGGTTCTTTCCGATAATGTGTTAGAACATTATGGAACCCCGCGACATTCCGGTAGATATCCGTGGGGATCCGGAGAGAATCCATATCAGCGCACTGGATATTTTAGGCGTGGCTTGAATGAGATGCGAGCAAAAGGCATGTCTGATAAAGATATTATGCAAGCTATGGGCATGTCTTCTACCGAATTTCGTCAAATGAATTCTATCAATAAGGATGCATTGCGAACAGAACAAATTGCCAAAATTAAGAAGATGAAAGAAGAAGGTTTATCAAACGTTGAGATCGGTAAACGTCTGGATCCTCCTCGTGGCGAAAGTTATGTGCGTAATCTGCTTACTGACAATTCTTCGGAAAGATCGAATCTTACTAAGAATACCGCTGATTTCATTAAAAAGCAGATGGAAACCAAAAAGTATCTTGATGTCGGTGAGGCTTCCGAAAGAGAGCTTAGTGATATTTTAGGTTATAAGATCTCTGCCGAACGAAAAGATACTGCTTTGGCGATGCTGCGTCAAGAAGGCTATGATATTGTTGAAATCAGAGTTCAGCAAGCGACGAATAAGAATAACTTCACGACAATGAAGATTCTGGTCCCAGAAGGGACAACGAAAAAAGATATTTATGATAACCTTCAGGACATAAAGACGATCGGTGATTATGAGACCGTATCTCAGATGACCACGCTTGGCCTAAAACCTCCTGTTAGTATCGATCCAAGCCGTATTCAGGTAAGATATCGAGACGAAGGCGGTCTTGAGAAAGACGGGACCATAGAGCTTCGACGTGGTGTTGATGATATTTCTTTGGGTAAAGCGAACTATGCTCAGGTAAGAATTGCCGTTGGTGATAGCCACTATATGAAGGGTATGGCCGTATATTCTGATAACCTTCCTGATGGTGTTGATATTGTATTTAATACAAATAAGACCGCAGATGTTCCAATGATTGGGCCTAAAGACAATACGGTTTTGAAACCGATGAAGAAAACTATTGATGGCGAGATCGATAGAGCAAATCCGTTTGGCGCCACTATTAGTAAGCAGCTTGAATACACAGGTAAAGACGGTAAAGAGCATCAGGGCGTAATGAATATTGTTCGAGAAGAAGGTCAATGGGCTGAATACAGTAAGACTTTGTCGGCTCAGGTTTTGTCAAAGCAGCCGGTTGCTCTGATTAAAAAGCAGTTGAATCAGTCATATGATGAACGGAAGCAGGAGTTCGATACGATTATGTCTTTAACGAATCCTGCGGTTAAAAAGAAGCTTCTTGATACATTTTCAGAAGACTGCGATTCGGCTGCTGTTAATTTGAAGGCTGCTGCATTGCCAAGACAGGCCACACAGGTTCTGCTTCCTCTGACATCTATAAAGTCAACCGAGGTTTATGCGCCTCAGTATCGAGATGGCGAAGAAGTCGTCCTAATCCGATTTCCGCATGCAGGTGTATTTGAAATCCCCAGACTTACGGTCAATAATAGAAACCGTGAAGGCAAGGGATCTATCGGCGCTAAAGCAAAAGATGCAATCGGTATTAGTTCTAAAGTTGCAGAGCAGCTTTCCGGTGCTGATTTTGATGGCGATACCGTTCTTGTCATTCCGGTTAATGATAAAGTAAGGATTCGTTCTGAGAAACCGCTGAAAGAGCTTAAGGATTTTGATCCCAAGATCGAGTACAAAGGTTATCCGGGAATGAAACCGATCAATTCTGCTTACAAACAGAAGCAGATGGGTGTTGTTTCTAATCTTATCACCGACATGACGCTTCGTGGCGCACCAAATGAAGAGATTGCGCGTGCCGTTAAGTATAGCATGTGCATTATCGATGCCGAGAAGCATAACCTGGATTATCGTAAATGCTATCAGGATTGCGATATTGACTCTTTGAAACGAGACTACCAAGGTGGTGGCGGTGTATCTACGCTTATCTCTAGGGCTAAAAGCGAAGTTCGTGTACCAGAAAGAAAGAACTTTAGCATCGATAGAGATACTGATCCTACTACTGGCGAAAGAAGATACAGAGAATCCGGTAGAAGCTTTGTAGACAAGAATGGGGTTAGGTCCTATGCCGAAGAGAAGTCTACCAGAATGGCCGAGACCAATGATGCCAGAACCCTGTTTTCTGACCCCAACGCCCCCACCCAGACCGAGAGAGAGTACGCTAATTATGCAAATAGGATGAAAGCACTAGCTAACACTGCCCGCAAAGAGTATTTAGCTACCCCCTCTGTGCAAGTTAGTAAGACCGCCCAGCAAACTTACGCCCAAGAAGTGGATTCTCTTAAGGCAAAGCTGAACATAGCTCTTAAGAATGCACCTAGGGAGCGTCAAGCACAGATCGTGGCGAATGTGGTGGTTAAGACTAAGAAGGCCGAGAACCCAGACATTGATAAGAAGCAGGAGAAGAAACTTCGTCAGCAGGCCATATCAGCTGCCAGACAACGGTTTGGGGCTAGTAGGCGGGATGTTCAGGTTAATATTACAGATCGAGAATGGGATGCTATCCAGTCAGGCGCAGTTAGCAACAGTTTACTCATGCGTATACTGGCAAATACGGACATGGATGCTGTAAAACAGAGATCTATGCCTCGCGGCGATACAGAGCTCTCTGAAGTAAAACAGAGAAGAATTAGAAATATGGTTGCTGCTGGTCGTACAGCTTCTGAAATTGCAGATGCGGTTGGCGTTTCTTTGTCAACTGTAAACAAATACAGTTAATCGGAGGTGATACTTATGCAAGAAAAGCAATACATGCTTACAACAATTGACAATCCTTGGAATCCGTTTACGCATTTCGATGAATGGTATGCTTATGATGTAAGTCATGGGTATCACTCATGTGCGGTTCTTGATCGATTTGCAAAAACTTCAAATGAATTGTCTGATGCTGACAACTTACTTGAGATTTCAAATGCAATTGATGAGATCTTGAAGGTAGATCCAAGACACATCTTCAAGAAAGTTGAAAACTAAAAGAGCACGACACACTTTGTTGTGTTTATGAAAACACTTTTAGTTTTTGTGTTAATTTTTGACATTTTTATGTTAAATTTTGTGGTTTTTAGCCTACCCTATAAGGGCTTAATGATGATGCTGTGATGACATAGGGAGGGGGTAATATCTTGACACCCCCACCCCTGCATCGCGGCGGTCTGCTCCTCCTTCAAAAGAAGGTG